>Ga0126342_10009510_pt1 | contig 17419 bp, 11 predicted proteins | sample Cyp1metagenome_FD_92528 | JGI IMG/M metagenome (GOLD analysis project Ga0126342, IMG submission 92528) | Coral microbial communities from Lord Howe Island, Old Settlement Bay, Australia - Cyphastrea 1 metagenome | ecosystem: Host-associated > Invertebrates > Cnidaria > Coral ... | reverse complement strand
GATATGCCAGATAGAATGCCAAATAGAATGTCAGAAGATATGTCAGATAGAATGCCAGAAGATTTGCCAGTAAGAAAATGTATAAATGTCATGGTGGGGATCACACGAAGTAAAGTAATTGATCTATCTAATCGATCTAATCTACCTACCTACCTACCTACCTACCTACCTACCTATCTATCTATCTATCTATCTATCTATCTATCTATCTATCTATCTATCTATCTATCTATCTAATCTATCTATGGATATAGTTAATGGGGGTTATAAACCAACCTATACGTGGGGAATCACCACCTTGTGACTTGTGAGGGGTTCACGCAAGCAAGAAATGTAAATACATGTAACAAATGGGGACATGACCATCAAACAAGTTTCCAACATGGTCATTGAAGCAAAACAAATGTCGATACAACTTGTTTGTTCATCGTCAAAAGGGGGGTTATCAGGATACAACAATTGGGATTAAGTGTATGCAACAAAACTGGGGATGGACAATCAAAACTTGGGAATTGGACTTTATATAGACATATATATATATATATTATATTTTATATTATATATATGATATAATATATATATAATATAACACTTATAAAATTGTCTAAAATGGCGCTGTTGATGGTTACTATAGGTGAATGATAGCCCCCGGTTTTTATCTCAGCTTCGGCTTCAGCCCGATGATCGGGATGGGAATTTTTCAAAGTCGTGGCCGACTTCTGCAGCAGGTTCTGTGAGGGTGATTTCCGTCGGTTAGAATCACTGGTTTTTCGTGTCTAAGACCCATGACGGATCCATGGTGCTGGTATATATATATATAGATGGTAAATGATCCCATAGGACCATCATATATATATATATGTATGGTAACATTTACCATGTATAGACATTTGGGGTATATTGATGGGATCCATGTTACCATATATAGCAGCACCATGGATCCTATGGGTGAGAGAACTCCAGAAGAAACCTCGAATTTCACCATCAGAAAACTTTGGTTTTTCTGTGAATGTTCCGTTCAAGCAATTCTGGGATTCAAGCGACTTTTACCGTCACAGGATCAGTATACAGTACAGAGCTCTCGTTTGTTGTGGTGCTGCTGGTTAGCTAAGTTGAGATTTAAGCTACCCTGGCCCATTGGAGGGTGGCCGTGAAGCCATGGTATGCCAAGGTTCAGACCAACTCTACCACTAACTCGACTGCCAACTCCTCCGTGAACTCTACAAAGAAGACCTTCACAAATGTGACGGTGAACTCGACCAAGGAGTCCTTGAAGACAAACGCCACACTGAATTCCACAGCAGTCTCCAAGACGAACGAGACGACCAACGCGACGACCAACGCGACGACCAACGCGACGACCAACGCGACGACCAACGCGACGACCAACGCGATGACCAATGTGACGACCAACGTGACGACCAACCTGACGACCAACGCGACCAGCAGATCAAGGACAACACATGTATCTATTTGAGGCGGCCTGAGGCTTGCAAACTAGTAGCAGCCTGATTAGCCTGACAGGCATGCGGATGACAAAAAGACGATGAACAGAAAGGCACATCTAGGACTGAAGAGTGCAACCTTTGCTAATTCTAACAAACAAGACATTTTCAGAAGCTGAAGATATGTTTTTTGGATGTTATGGGTCATTTGACCCTGGTAAACACATGTAAACACCATGGAACAGATTGGATTTATGGATCTTCATCCGCCCCCAACATGTCGAAAATCCCATGGCGTTTGATCCATCTCCATTCATCGACGCTTCGCCTCAAGCGTTGAGCCAATTCTATGTCGGGAAGAACGACAACTGCAGAAAGATCTCAGGGGAACATGGAAAATTCATGACCATTGTGATGACTGGAGGCACCATGACAGTGCTTACTGGAAAGATCTGGAAAGATAGGGACAAAACTACTCTAAAAAAAAGATACATGCAGAAAAAAAGGCAGGGTGATGCAGGATGTGCTGACGGAAACCAATTCTCAACACAGTCAATTCCCTAGGTCCTAGGTGCAGAGCAAACATGGCTGATAAACAACCGCAGCAACCAACCATGTAGATTCCAACGTTCTGCGCCGAAACTTTCTGTTCAACCTTATGGGGCGTTATCTATCTGATTGTCTACATGATTTGTAAATATATATTTGTACTTGAATATGCCAGAATGGATTTGGTGGTTCTTTCATATTCTTTCAACATAGCGATATGGATCGGTCGAATCTCGATAGAAATAGATAGACAGGTAGATAGCAAGCTAGCTCCCTTGAAAGACAGCTAGCTAGCTAGATGAATTGAATCAATGGGTCAATAGATAAGATTCATTGAGAACAAACATAGAATTCTTTCATATTCTATCTATCTATGTACTGTAGATTTGGTCACCTCGGGACTGCGCGCGGACCGCGTGTGGGAAACCCGATGGCTCCATGGAGGAGACCGGCGACGATGACCAAGAAGAGGTGGGCAAAAAAGAGTGAAGGATGAGATGAAGCTGGGTATGATGTGTATTAATATGTCGTAATATGTATATATATATATATGTATGAATATAGTTTAATATGTGTATATATAATATATGGTGTGTATATATATATATATATAATATGGTGTATATATATATGTGGTGTATATATATATACAGTATTATATACACATCATACTGTACCATAATTTTATGGTTTCTAATGGTGTCAAAACGTTTTAATATCAGCAGTTAAGCCTCATGTCATCCTGGTTTCAATTGTGAAACGACAACACTTGTTCAATATTTCAAAACGTGTGACGATGTCTGTTATCAGTCCAGGAGGCGAATGGATTTAAAATCTCATTTGCATCAAGAATCATTATGATCGATTCCCACCATCTATTCCAGAGATTTCCAGAGTTTATGAAAGGATGTTTCTACCATATCACTAGGATGAGATACAAAGTGGAATTGATAGATCTGAAAGTTTTGAAAGGACGTCAAATAGCTAGAACTCTATGCCAGTTCAAAACTAGCCCAATTTCAACGTGTGCCGTAGTTCATTAGCCTGCAACCTCCCAAGTGTTTTTGGCAAAGGAAGGGATGAACATCCAGAACTGCCAGCTGTTTTCATGTGAAAACCAGGGTACCCAGTAGTTTTTGATCCGTAGACGACATTATTCCATTATGTTCCCACAGCCTCGGGAACATGGCCCCATTGCTAAATGCACATGGTTTCTGGATGACTCTGGGTAAACTTCCCCATTTGGCAGGGTTACTCAAACCCATGAGCCACAAGGGGGGATTTTGCCACCCTTGTATTTGCACTCCTGTTGGACTGTTTAGACTCCCCCATTTCGGGGATCCATTTCTGGTAGCGCAGTGCCCACAGACTTCCCACAAGTCCACTTGCTCTCTGAGGAGGAGCTGCCAGAGGCAGCCAGTGGCGGTGCGAACACACCGCCAGAGGCCATTGAGAAGAAGGACTTTCCGGGTGGTGGTGCATGACCAGAACTACCTCGAACTCTTGAATCGCCTGAATGTGTTGTTTTTAGTTTCCTACAGTACCTGGCAGATGATGCCAACCCATATCTGTGTACTATCGTTTATTTTGTTGACCTTAGTTGGGTGAAAATGTGGAGTGAAATGTGTAACCTCAAAACCCAGTTCGATCCAAAAATTGGATCTCCCCAACTAGCCAAGGTGTCACAAGACAGCTCCAGCCTTTGGGGTCCAAAAATCTGGTCTCTCCCCAGTTCAGGATGAAGTTGAATCGCCTTCAAGATCGCCTCGAGGCGCGAAAACTCATAGTACCCAGAAAATTGGGTGACCCTTCGGTAGTCAAACATGACAAGCCGGAAAATCCCATAAAATGGAGGTATTAAGAGGAACATAAAATATACCCTCTGGTAACTTAACAGTTTGCTATTGAAAATGGCCCAGTCGAAATAGTGGATTTTCCCATTAAAAATGGTGGATCTTTCCATAGCAAACTGTTAAATTGGTATACTAACATAGCTACTGAAAATGGCCATAGTGAGTTTTCCCATTAAAAATGGTGGATCTTTCCAGTTCGCAAACTGTAACAAATTACCAGGCCGGGTAGATGGAGGTTGTTCCAATGCCATGCTTGATGACACTGGTACGTCCTCGTACCCAATGACTGGACCCCATCTCCAAATTCAAATGGTGGCTTCAAAAATTTGGAAAAGACATCTAAAAGATAAGCCCGCAATTTGCGTTTGGGATTGAAAGTAGATGATCAATGATGATCATATATCTATATATATATATAGCTCATCCCGGCTCATGGCTCCGAAGAGGGTACCCCGCAGATTGGATGTCTCTAGTGATGGGTTGTGAATCTGAAATTGACCAAGGTTTTTTTTCGTTCCGCTGGGTCTGAAATTTTGACCAATACCCTAGCAGAGCACAGAGAATGCACAGCAACCAGGGCATATCAAATAGATAAGTACATATAAAAAACAATTTGCAAGATGTTGAAAAGATTTGTCAGTTTGTCTGAAAATAGGCTATGCCCCAATTCCAATGGATAATTATCATATATTGTCATATTAATCATCATCACTGTCCCATGCATTTTCCATTATTTACCTATTATTTCCATCACTTTCCCATATTTTCCATGGAAATCCCATGTGGTTATCATCACTTTCCCATATTTTCACATATTTCCCATATGTGCCCTATTAAATTGCCTGGCTATCCCCAATGCCTTGCCGTGGCGTGATCCGCATCTATCCGCCTTCCGTGCCACCCGCGGTGCCAGGCATGGCCATCAACCAGACCTGGCGTCAAGTGCTCAGTATATTCGTACAATAAAGGTATGGTACCCTCTGGTAAACTAACATAACCATGGAAAATCACCATTTTTAATGGGAAAACTCACTATAAAAGGCCATTTTCCATAGCTATGTTAGTTTACCAGAGGGTAAGTAAACTACAAGTTGTAAGTACTTATTATGTTTCCACACATTGTTGTAGTTGGACCACGGCTGATAATTCGCCGTGGTAAAATATTACCATTCTAGGGGTTACCATGGGGTGGGGTGGAGTGAGGTGGGGTGGGGTGGGGTAATAACGTCCTGGTACGCTAACTTCCTTTTCTCTTGCACTCAACATACATACGTCCTGTTCTGTCGCACTCAACATACATATGTCATGCTACATCTGGGGTGGGGTGGGGTGGGGTAATAACGTCCTGGTACGCTAACTTCCTGTTCTCCATAGATTCTCTACCATGAACAAATGTGCTACGCTACATCATGTTCTATTGCACTCAACATACCTTAACCTATGGCCTACGACATCATGTCCCCCCTCTTAACACATTCTACGCGACATCATTGCTTGTCGTATGTGTGGGTTGTCTTCGACTGTGGGTTTTGATGTATTGGTTATTATATGTGTTTGAAATTCGACATTAATATCATCTGTGGATCGCAGTTGGAAAGCCCTGAAAGCTTACCTGCCCAAAAAGAAGTTGCTGAAAGATCCACTCACAAAGTCCCCCAGTCCCTTTTTCTCGCACCAAGTCCATGCATGGGCTTGGCGAAAGAACTTGGGGCACTTGAACTTGAACGCAAAGACTTTCTTGCGGCACTTGACCAAAATTTGGTGAAGATCACAGTAGCCCACCCGCATTTTGCAGAAAAGAAAAATATCCACTTTGTGCAGAGATTGAACACACGCGACCAGTAGAAACCAATGTAACTGCGATGATTTGAACGCGGCATACACATCATCGAAATGTCATTTTGATTCACGGCGAAATATGAGCCGTGAACCTGGTTTATATGATATCAAATGATATAACATACCTATAGATAATATCACACTACATATATATATATATATACGGTTATATAATGTGGATATCATGTGGATATAATGTGGATATAATGTGGGTATATTAACATTTTTTGACTGCCCGATTATTATGCGTTTGATTCCACAGACACAAGATACTGGTGAATATTTGTGAGGACCCATTTGCGTGTAATTGATCACACACACATGATATGCACTACAAATACATGAAAAAAACATTGATAAACACACATATGATACAGAGACCCTGCAGATGAGACTGCAAACATCGCATGTCATATCCTGAAGTGGGAGATGTGGACCTAGGTTGATGGGTTGTGAATCAAGCATGTGCGCGATGTACAGTGATGATTTATGCTCAATTTCCAGCAGATGATTGGAAATCTGTCAGCTTGGGTGAAGACATTTCGAACAGTTCCTGACCCGCAAGAATCCACATTTGGAGGTTTCCTAAAATGGGCGTGCATTTTGACGGGATTTTACATTATACATCCAGCTGTTTGGGTACCTCCGTTTATGGAAACCCCCATTTCAATGGGGGACTGTAGGACTTGCAGGCAGAAACCAACAAGTGCGAGGGATCCTTCATGTTTCGATATATCCGATAGCCATTTGGTGGCCTTTGCCGAGGTTCGATGCTGTTGGACCAAGCAACGAGAAGAGATGAGAAGAATCAGGCACTTACCCTTTGGACTCTGTTTATTAATGTAGCTATGGAAAATTATCAGATTTAAGAAACAATCTTCACAAATCAGCTATAAATGGGACATGTTCCATAGCTATTTTATATAACCAGAGGGTAACTCTTGGCAATCCATGCGCATTTCTATTGATTTTGCTCACCGGCCGTACTTGCCATCTATTGTTGGGTTTTGTCCTAAATCGGGGAGATCTCCCTGGTCTAGTTGCTAGTTGCCTCAAACATCTTCAAAGGGGATAAAACATTGAGTACGTTTTAAAGGACTTGGCATGTTTTATGTTCTTCCCATCCTTTCCATTTCACACTCCCAACTACCTAATTTTCTTGACAAGTTGTCCGCTGAAATACAGCGGCATTTGAAGGCGTGCTGAAACCGTGGATCCCGCATGTGTGTTTGTCTGAAAATAGAGTTCCCAAAAATCTAGAGATTTCTCATGAATTTCTTTGGAATTACCCTCTGGTTATTTAACATAGCCATGGAAAATCACTTAAAAATGGAGGTTTTAATGGGAAAATCATCCATAAATGGGCCAGCTATACCATGGCTATGTTAAATAACCAGAGGGTATATTTTTTGAGAAGTTGTTGTATCCCTTGAACATGGCCTTCACCCACTGTGAGCAATGAAGCTTGATGGGAAACCCCTTGATGGGATGCTAGTTCTGGTCATTGGTAATGTGGGGCCCCCAAGATAGCGTTCAGTTGGTGAACATAACTACAATTTCACTAGGGTTTATAGTAGTTATAACCATAGTTAGATGGGGTTATAAACCAACTTATAACGTTTTGGGGGCCCCACATTGTGGTAATGTGGCTGAAGGCTACGTCCAAGGAGATATCGCTGCGAACTGCCCAGGGGCTCCTAGCCCTCTACGAGCAGTACAGCAAGTGTCAGCGCAGTTTGCAGGCGACTGCGAAGACGTTCAGCAGGAAGTCTGGTGCAGAATGGTTGGGTCGGGGGGGCAATTCTTCTTAAAGACCCGAAGAACCTTGAGGGGTCACTTAGTTTGAACCTGTTTTTTTATATGTATGTGCTGAGACCCAGTGAACCAGCATGTTTTTTTTATTGTTGATCTGAAGATGGAGCGGGCCCAATTCCAAAGGTTTGGTAATCATCATATTGCCGAGTACAATGACCATACTGCAACTTGGTTGAATCCCCCAATTGAAATCATATCATATGATCCTTACTTTGTGCATGAAATCCTCACTATGCTGGTTGAATGTTGCTTACAACCTTTGTGAGGTAAACTACATTTTTACAGGGCAGTATTGACCATCCCATTGTCGGGGCAACGGGCTGATGCAGGCTCATTATGACCTCAAGAGCAGGGTGCCTGAGTGTTTTTGTTGGGGGATGGTTAGTTCCAACCTTTGAAAAGATGACTGGCTTGTGTGTGTACATGGCACATATGCAACGTGTAACATCGTGTAACAATGTGTAACCCATCTGATTTCACATACATCGACTGACATTGAGAGTATGGCCTAGCTATTGAGCTGGTGCCAAGAGAACCTAAGTGTTTGCCGACAATTTGCCGGGTACTATTTGGTCCGCGAACCGCTAACATGCCATATGCAATTATGATACAATCTGTCTGCAAAAGTAAAACATCCACCATCTTAATTAAGTGCTAGTGCCCCTGCCTTCGTTTTCTACGGGGTACCCCTGTCAGCTGTAGTATGCTGTATAGTGTATGTACAATTGTTTACCAAAAGCAGCAATGGGAAAAGATCAGAGCTAAGTCCTTGATGCTGCAGATTCTGGATGACTATAGGTGACTTAGGTGACTAGCTGATTGGTTGTAAATTGAATCATATAATGTTTCATCACTGCTTAGATTTATTTTACAACACCAAAAGGATGATCATCCTTCTATTAAATATTCATCACCAGCTGATTTATGTGATTGGTGGTTGTATCATCTATAAGCATCTTATGTGTTTCATTATCTATTAATGATTAACCCATTATTAATCCATTAATCAAAAACATTGGTAACATTTATAACTTATAACCATGATTTGAATGTGAAGTTGGCATCTTTGTTTCCCATGTTTCCCCCCAAAACGTTGGGATGATAAAAAAAAAAACAGCACCGCGGCTCGAGGCGGCTCCAGTCGAGTTGGACCTGCAATCGAGGCAATCCAATCTTGATCCGTCTACCGGCCGACTCGCCATGATTCTTTATATATATATACATATATACATATTCTGGTTGGTCAAATATTCCAAACAGTTCAATTGACCTTGAAGTACCATAAGAAACAACACATACCAAATATACCCTCTGGGTATGACTAACAGTTCGCCATGGAAAGATCCACCCATTTTTAAGTTAGGTAAAGCCAGGTAAAGCATCTATTTTTATTGGCCAGCTATACCATGGCTATGTTAAATAACCAGATGGTATATATATATACATATTATATTGTCATAATATCCTAATTAATATTCTAAATCTATCTTAAAAAACTGCACTTAATGAATATATTATATACTCAAAAAACATGGTCTTGTTTTTAATCTTGTGAGGCGACTTCGGACGGTTCAGCTTGACATTGCGCAGCAACAAGATCTTAATATCCATACATGCATTGCGTATATATATATATACATACATACTGTATATTATGTACACTTGCCGTAAACATAGTAATGCTATCATGATCATGATCATCGCAACTATTATTGTAATGTTCATTGAGAAGAGTAATATATATATATATACATATATGTATATATATATATACATTCACTCATTTATATTTATATATAATCTATATACATGTCCCATCCATGGGCGAGCTAAGCCATGGCCACCGGAGGCCAAAACACCTGAACCAAGTGAAGCGAATGCTCAGGTGTGAGAACCTGGTTGGTTGATGGCCATCGGAATCGGATCCCAAGCGAATGACCATGGAGATAGCAAGGAAGAGAAACAGGTATATGCACATAGTCGTATTTGTATATATATATATTATTATATGTATGCATATACATATGCATAAAATAGATGAGTGCAACGAAGATCAATCAACCATAAAAACCATGAAGAATGGGACACCGATGGTCATAAAGGCTTTGGTGGGGGATATACAACCAAACTCAATGGAGACGAACCTCGTTGCACCAGTTGTTCGTGCTGATGAACACAGTCCAACAACGTGCAACAACTGGGTGTGTCGAGACATGTGCTGCTCGTTTTGAGCATGCATGTTGCTATCCTGCTGCAAGTGTACTTCGTGGACTTGTTTTTGGAGAAATGCGTTGCTAGATAGCGCAATCACTTGTGTTCCAAAAGATGTTTGTGATGTTAGATCAAAAAGTGCTAAGACTTGAGGAAACACATGAATCCGGAAAACAGCAGTGGGCCTCCACCCTTTCCACCATTGCGGTTCATCGATTTGTCTTTCCGTGATGGGGAGCTCAAAGCACAATGCAGTATTTGCAATGATGTTTGCCGAATGTGTCCATTTTTTCTACATACTATGTAGACTAGATTTAAAATGAATTAAAATGATATAAAGTAGAGAACAACACTCACTATTAGACTATCAGTAGTATATTGATGTACTGTATATTGGTATTATGTGTATCTTGATACATGTCATTTTTACCCTCCACTGCCGGCTTGCGCCGCTTCGCCCAAATGGAGGAGATGCTGAGAAACACTGAGAAGCTGATGCGACAGAAGGACTGCTGGAATGACATGGAGATTTAACCAGCAATTTTTGGAGTTATCCAGGAAAAGATACCCGCTGGTAAATTAACAGTTGGACCCTGAAAATGACCAATAAAAATAGTGGAAACTAGTCTTCCAAACCCGATGACTGCCAGGGTCTATGTTAATTTACCAGAGGGTAAGATGTATCCTTAACAAAAAAAGAGCCGTATCCTTAACAAAAAGTGGGAAGTTTCACGATATCTTTAGAAAAGTGGGCTGAAACAACCAGGAAAATTTCGGAGGATTTCAGCAACAAAAATGACCTGATGCAGGATGCAGAACTGCTGGCTCTTCAGAGGTGAAGCAACTGAACTGATTTCCGACGTGGCGAAAACTGAAAACTTGGTGTATGTCCTCAATGATTGGCAAATTTTGGTATTTTTTCCCTATGGCCAACACACATGCCAGACCAGGGCCCATTCTTTCAGGCAGAACAAGGAGTTGCAAGAAGAGCTACACGAGAAAGAGCGACTATGCTCAGTGGGTTAGGGGATGTTGGGGGAGTCGGAGATTTTGGTGCTAAAAATCCCATGAAAGTCTTTAAAAAAGTCGGAGGTTTTGGTGGCGTTTTCACCTCCAGCAATCAATTTATACACGTACTGGGATTGCCAGCAAGCCTGTTTAGATTGATGGCTGGACAATCCCTGAAAATCCACAAAAAAAGGGATGGTGGTTGAGGGATGATGCGGATGAAGCTGAAACTATGGACACTTTGAACTAATACCATCCCGCAATCATACATGGCAATGGGAATGGGAAATCCATGGAAATCCCCTATATATCCTATATGGCAGTTTATAAGTTTATTATTGGGAAAAAACCATCTACAGAGACATAGAGACAATTTTTCTGCTGCCAAAGGATAGCCAATAGAACCAAGGTACACCATCCTTTGCATGTCAACCTGGCTGCTAGGGCTGTCCCTTTCAGAATCATCCACCAATTTGGCGTTTTTGTGGATGGTTTGTATATTCAGTTTTGAGGAAGCTTCAAGTGCAAGGTTTTGATAACCAGAGAGAGTACACAAACTTTGGGACATTTCCTGACTCCCTACATACAAATACTTACACATGATATCAATGTTAATATTATGATGTTATGATATGTTATGTACATTTTTTTTAAATATATATATATATATTATATACACATACATACAGCTTTGCTGGGTGTCAATTGGCAAATCTATCCAGGTTCACAAGGTCCAATCAATGGCATACCGAGGCTAGCTCACGCCCACACGGGCAGAGAAGCAACTCGTTTGTCTCAAGAGAATGTGGCTTTGCCATGTTTGGCGCTTGAATCTCACAGCATGATGCCACACCAAAATACAGAAAGTGTGTGTTCCTTTTTGCCAAATAGATGGACCCCTATGATTTACATTTACATATAAAATTATAAACATATTCAACGTGCGGTGGGGGGCGCGAGTCCACATTTGATCGGACTTATCAATACAAATTTTGGATCCTTTTGGATTAAAGTGAGGAAATTTCATGAAAAATCATTGATAATGTACCCTCTGGTTATTTAACATAGCCATGGATAGCTGGCCCATAGAAATAGATGGTGTACCTATTAAAAGCATGGTGATTTTCCATAGCTATGTTAAATAACCAGACGGTAAATTTATATGCATCACCCGTCATCACACCGTGAACTCAGAAATGAATCATTTCGGACTAGTGAGATCCACTGGAAATCAGCCAGGGAAGGCTGAAGGCTGAGCTGGAACGCATGCGAGAGACTGCCCGACATGTTTTGAAGCTGTGTCTCATGACTTCAATCTCCAAACCCCCAGATGTTGGAACTCTTTCAGATTTTTATATCACTTCGTTTTTTTGTACCACAGTCGAACAATGAACATGTTTTATGTATACTAATGTTGCAGGGGTTGCTTAGATTTCACCGAGATCGGACCGATAGCATCCGGCACCACCATGGGGCATTTCTCCATGGACGTCAGCCAGGTCCATGTCAAGGGCAGATGCGCAGCCAGCTGCCGAAGACTTAGACTTGGAAGATCTTGGAAGTCTGTTGGGATACGAAAAAGGCATTTTCAGTGAAAAAATGTAGAAATAATATGAAATCATGCTATTCAGATATATTAAGGCAATTGTGGTGGGGTCCCTCTTCCCCTGAGAAAACCCAATCCATAGGCTTCAAAATTCCACCGTTTCGGTTCTGAGTGTGACACAAGCGCAGAGGACAATGAGATCAACAAATCCTGCTTTTATTAACATGTTCGTCCTGGGCCAACGGGCCAACATGCCCTGAATTTCCGTGCATATTAGCATTTTGAGCTTCATTCTCCGCAACGGTGGAGTGGTATGAGAAGTAGCGTCTTCGGGTGGTTTGTCATGACGCGTGAGTCCATTTCTCAATTTGGCCACCTGGCTACCCAGAATCACAGAGTGGAACATCAACGAACTAAATGATGGATTTTCCCACGGCCGCCACGTTTGACTACCGGTAACGACCTATGGACCGTCCTGGCATCATGGCACCACACTGAGGCGACAGGCGGAGCTGGTGCCAGTCTCAGAGGGCCGAGGTGGGTCATAGAGTGAAGACGACTGGGAAATCTTAAGACTCCGTCTACTTTGAAGGTGATTTTGAAGGTGATAGAGGGGTTATACAGTTATACACTACCCAATACATAGGGATTGGGGGAATCGAATCTGGAGATCTCCATTCACCAACCATTCTTGCCATTTGGCTTCAAGGGAGAAATTTTGCAGCTGATATATTGAGTGTGATGACGGACGCTTGTGAGATGTGATAGATGTGATGTTTGTTGTTTTCTTCAATGATTGACCTTGCAATGCATTTTCACCAAGGCCTCTCAGTATTGAACACATACCACACATCTAAAGATCGTACTTTATGTATTTTTGAACAAATGATCTACTGGCCAAACAGTTATTTTTGTTGAAGAATGCTGAAATGTAGCTGCTTCCGTGATGGCAGCCTATGAGGATCCGATGCCTCTGGCAGTTCTGCATCAAGTCGTCTCGATCGAGTGAGATTTACAGTATTTGGAATCCGTAGCGATTTCTCGACGTAGCAAATAGGGACAGCAAAAACATAACTGGCTTCACTAATAGGACACTCAGGGGAAACTGGTGAACAAATGTGAATTGGTGACTTGCAGGATGAAAGATTGAAAGAACTGGCAGAAAGACTGAGGACCTGGTTGCTTTCTGATGAGGCACAATGGGTTAACAAAACACACCAAGCTGTGCTGATAGTAATTTACAAGCGCTTTAGGATGTGAAGGTCGCTCAAATATGCTCTGCTTAAGTAGAGCCTGGATTGTGGGAAGAAACTCAACAGCCGTGATTTTCAGCCATTATATAATATATAGTGTATGCATATTATATATATATATACATACATAGAATGCGATTGTCCAGGCACCAGTCCCCGCAGAATAGGCGAATCAGGAGCCACTAATGCTGGGTCTCTGGCCGCAGCGAACAGAGGGCTTCGGAAGCTACTTGGACGTCTTCTTCCGCGAAAACAGCAACTATTTTGATGATTACCAGGCAACTTGCTTCAAGTCACCAGAATGTTGAAGGGATGGGATGTATATAATGTGCCACAGTGGCAGGCAGCAAGCTTCTGATCTTCGATCAACCTGTAAGACCAGGGCCACCGGGGAATCTGGTGACCGGCTGGTCCCTGGCGAATCGCAAGCTGGTTGGAACTCAGGAAGAGCATGCGTTGCACTACACCGCGCTCCACAAGGACGCTGCAGCTTTTTTTTGCTTCTGGAACGATCTGGAACGTTTTGAATGTTTGGCCTTGTGGGATCCTGCTTGTACATCGATGTACATAGTACATAGTGACATAGTAGTATATAATGTTGAGGTAGATTGAAGGTTGAGGTTAAGGTAAGGTCTTCCATAGAGTGACCTCCCAATCCAACATGGATTGTCCCCAAAAAACGCTCCTACAGACAATTTGTTCTACCTGAATTTTCGGTGGGGGGTTTTCAGGTTTGCTGCAAGAAATAAGACCTTCCATTCACTACACAAGACATGGGATGGGTTCTTAGCTGGCAGTTGGACCGGTGGACCCCTATGTTTGTTGCTTACCATCCAATTTACCAGGACGATCCAGCTACTGAAAATTCCCATTATGGGTTAGGGCCTGTTAGGGCTCATTATGGGTTGGGATTTCAATGGGTTTCCAAGAATTCTTTGCATTAAAAAAATGCCACTTCGCTAAATGCTCAACCATCCTGCTGAACAATAGATCTCCTTTGCTTTGGTTCTTTGAGGCGAGTGTTGCTTTGAAATCCCAGTTGATCCCCATCATGGATCATCATGGATGGTTGGAATATGTTGTTGAAATGTTTTTCTCTGAAAATGAGGGTACCCCACCCAGCGGATTGTCACAATTCTCCCTAGATGGTGTGAAACCTTTGATTCCATACTTGCAGGGGTTGTTCACTAATCCCAGCTATTTTGATGTGCCATGATGTGTACAAATATATATATATAATTACTTGGTTTTGACCCATAGCCATATGTCCTTATCAAATGGGGCACCCCCATCATAGGACTTCGCCGCCAAGCTGGAAGAGGAAGTCCAAGGTGAGTCATGAGAATGAGACGATCCAGCCTGATGATGCCATGATTGAAGCCACCAAACCACCTTGGTTCCTTGGGAAGTAGCCGTGAGAAACCATGTTTTTGTTCAACTTTTGGGGACAATTTCCCAGACTGCTTCTGCTAGGTTGGCTCACGGACGAGGGTTTGAGGAACGAAGACTTGGAAATCATTCTCCAAGCAGCCAGAGACCAGGAGAGCTGCTAGTGACGACTGCCTTGAAGCCATTTGGATTGGGCATGCAGCACATCCCTGAAAATGCCACCAGAACGGACATATACATTTTACCATAGGCTTCGTTTTTGGATGTTTTTAGATTTGTTTACCGTACTGTAAAACTGCAATCAAAACTCAACAGACTACGTTTCGGAAACATGCTGAAGCAAAGACCCCGAACCGACCAGCACTTGCTTACATTGGTCCGGTGCCAAAATTCGTACACTCCCATTTGCCAAGGTTTGATATGGTTTGATTGCATTTCTTCCTTGTATTGTTTTCATTCGGTGTTATGTGTGTGTTTCTATGTATAATATATATATATGTATAATATATATATATATATATGATTATGCAATCGTATGTGCTCTTCCCAACATGATAGCACGTATTCCAATCATTCCCGTATGGTATTTGTTTATGGCATTGGGTTGGGAGTGTTCGTGAGTCATGACGAACCTTAGATATCAATAGGTATGAACCTCAGACAACGATATCTTCAAAAAAGGGATTGCCTTTCTGAAGATATGAGCTTATCAAATGAGTATGGCTTTGTACCCCTTTCCATCCGCTGGTTCATCATAATTTTCCCTGTAAAAAAAAACAGTGTTGTCATTCATTTTCCTATATAGTTTCTGCACAAAAATGGTCATGTTCATTCATTGTCCCTATAGTTTCCCTTAGAACATCACAATTTTCATTCATGTTCAAAATGATATCCCTATAGTTTCCCTGTAGTTTCCCTATAGTGTCCCTATATTTTCACTATTTTCTTCTAACCGGCCGTTCGGCGGGTGGTATCCCTCCCTCGCAAAAAAGGAGACGGAGACTGACGAGGCACGTCTCGGAGATGCTAGATCCAGTTGGGAAAAGATATATGGCACAGTGCTCCAGTTTTTCAATGGCACAGTGGAAAATTATACTTCCCTATGGATCCAAGTACCTTCCTAGGAAGTGTTTGGGGTATGATTTAGGGGGTTAAGTACCTTCTGAGACAGTGTTTGGATCCATAGGGAATTATAATTATCATATATCTGGGTAAATTATTTATAAATTTGATCACGACCTCACTGTTCTCTGGTAAATTAACATAGACCCTGAAAATCACCATGCTATTAATAGGTAAACCATCTATAAATGGGCCAGCTATCCATGGCTATGTTAAATAACCAGAGGGTAATATCAATGGAATATATCTGGGTAAATTTCATCACGACCTCACTGCGACCGAACCCGAAATCATGGTTAGATTGCGGGAAATCATCCCCAAATGGCCCAACAATTCAGGTTAGTGAAATATTATAATTGACCCAGATATATGATAATTATAATTATAACTATAATATATGGATAATTATATCTCTGGATAATGGATAATCCCTTCCCCCTATTACTAAACCCCCCCCAAATAATAAAAACTAGGGTCCATCTCCAATTTTGGAAAATTTCAGATTGGCCAATTTGACTTTTAATTGATCCCCTTTAGACATCAATTTAAAAATAAAGCTACCATTTGTGGGTTTCGCCCCCTAATAATAAAAACTAGTCAACCCCGGAGTGTTTTAGTTTTTATATTAGGGCTTTTAATTTATTAATAGGGTCCGCTTCGAAATCCAATTTTTGGCAATTTTTTAATTGCGTTATAAAAGGACATTTAATTGATTTTGAAATCGGAAAAAAAAGCTTTTATTATTAAGGTTTTAAATTTATTAATAGGGTCCGCTTCGAAATCCAATGTTTGGCAATGTGTTAATTGCGTTATAAAAGAAAATTTAATTGTTTTTGAAATCGGAAAAAGTAATTTTTATTATTGATGTTTTAAATTTATGAATAGGGTTCCCTAATAATAAATACCACCCTAATGATAAAAACTACCTGAGGTGTTTATTATTTGGGGAGGGGGGGAAGGGATTAGTTATATAAATATATAGATATATGGATGATTATGGATATATGGATAATTATGGATATATGTTTCTAATATCTATAACTAACATTAACTAAATATAATATCTATAATATATATATATATACATATGTATAAACATATTTATGGGTTCCATTTGGTGCTTTGGAATGATTTGAGTATAACGAAGTGGCTTCTGGATTGTAAGGTTTGGTTTGGAATATGTTTACGCGAAACGTTTGACAGGTTGTTTCATGTTCATCCCTTTTTTTGAGAAAGATCTATATACGGAGATTTCTTAAAATGGTGGTACAATGTGGGGCCCCCTAGTTATAAGTTGGTTTATAACCCCATCTAACTATGGTTATAACTACCATAAACCCTAGTTATTGTAGTTATAAACCAACTTAGCTATCTTGGGGGCCCCACATT
>Ga0126342_10009509_pt1 | contig 17420 bp, 13 predicted proteins | sample Cyp1metagenome_FD_92528 | JGI IMG/M metagenome (GOLD analysis project Ga0126342, IMG submission 92528) | Coral microbial communities from Lord Howe Island, Old Settlement Bay, Australia - Cyphastrea 1 metagenome | ecosystem: Host-associated > Invertebrates > Cnidaria > Coral ... | reverse complement strand
GTTGTTAATGTTGTTGGTGTTGTTGGTGTTGTTGGTGTTGTTAGTGTTATTGGTGTTGTTGGTGGTTTTGGTGTTGTTGGTGTTGTTGGTGTTATTGGTGTTGTTGGTGTTGTTGGTGTTGTTAATGTTGTTGGTATTGTTAATATTATTGTTATTGTTAGTTTGGTTGGTCGTATTAATATTATTAATATTATTAATATTATTAATATTATTAATATTATTAATATTATAATGGATATTAATTAAATAATATATATATAAAAATGTTATTATATTATTAAATAAATAATATATTTAAATATAATTTTCGATGAATAAAGGGGTGACATGAAAAAAATTACAATTTTTATTTTTTTAATTGATTTTTTTGCTATTTTCTAGTTTTTCTTTTATTTTATAAAATATTGATAAAATTATAAATTCCATGTTTTTCTTACTACAACAAAGCTTTATTTTAATAATTTTATTGCGCTAAGGGGACCAACTACAATTTATTTCGTTCATTGCCAAGGTTTCCTGCGAAATTTGAGCATATTACTATATACAAACAGATGATACATGACTTAATTTCTCTACAAATGATTGAGTGGGCCCCTTTGGCCATTACGTTGCTTTCTTTGATTGGTGTACATAGATACTTTGTCTGTTTTTGAACAGTCTGAGTTTTTTCCATTTTGGCTTCAAATACTTCTATAGTGGTGTCATGCCCCGAACCCATATTGCCTTAGTTTTGGCTTCGCTCGGCTCTTGGAATTTCACCCCGGTGGATCGCCAACTTGTTTACTTCCTGTTTCGCAAGCTTTTGGAAAGATTCATTCTTGAAATGGAAATTTGGAATTTACAAATTTTGTTTCGACATAAAATTATCTACTATTCCGTCCTTGCATTACCATTGCTTGCAAGTACCTTTGGCATTTTGATTTCTGTCATTGGGTGGCTACTTTGCATTTTGGTGGTGGTATTGAAATTTCTGGCTCAGGTTTTTCTGTGGGGGTCACATTATCTCAGTCAAATTGTGATTGCGAAAGTGTTGGCTCCTGGTGAATTCAAGAGCTCAGAGATAGGGCATTTGTGGGGCAAGCCACCCCTCTCGAAGTGTATTGAAGATCGTTCGGCACTTACCTCCAGACTGGGCATGGAAGCTGGGTGCTTTGTGCTTGTGGCTAGGGGTCAGGAGTGGGACGAAATCCTTTTGATTTCGCATTTTGAGGGCAGTGAATGGCTTGCTTACACGACGACTCCCGATGGAGGTCATTTCATGTGGATGTTTCTGAAATTGACCTTGGGCAATTTTCGGATTGTAGAGGGACGCGATGTGAACAGAGTGGCGCCCAACGGGGTCGCAATGAACAGTGAGAATTGGTTGTGCAATCCTCTCAACTTAGGCGCAAAGTGGGCCCCAGCCCCACCACATTTGGTGAATCTCTGTGCGGAAGGCAAGGTCATTTTAGACATAGTGAGGACAGAGCCAACCTCTCCTGCGAGGCACGTAGCTGGGAGTGCAAGCGAGTTGGTGGAGCTAGTTCCCGGAGCTGGGGCGCAAGTTCCAGCACAACAACCTGCGCAGCAAGCAGCCAGGAGTTCCGATGGGGCGTTAGGTCCTGCGCCGGCAGGAGATTCCATGCAACTGCAGCAGCTAGCAGAGGTGGTGAATGCGATCAGGAGCGAGCTCAGAGAAAGGGATTCAATCAAGTCCAAAAAGGCAAAGAAGTCGCACAGCCGAAGTTCCAGTCGCACAGACAAGAAGTCCAAAAAGAACAAAAAGAAGAAGAAGCGAAGCCGGTCCGGCTCCAGCTCGCGGGCCTCGTCACAGAGTTCTTCGGGGTCAAGTTATGTGAGATGGAAGCAGGATGGCAGAAGCAAAAAAGTGGATGCCGTAGCCATGGGCAAAGTAGACACAAGGCGGTTCAAGAAGAGGTCCGATCTCCTCATCTTTGCGGCCAAGCACCCGGGAGCACTGACTGCCAATTTCATCAATGGCTTGCGCCAGAAGTTGATGAAGGGTGGCATTGTCAGGACCAGCCAGCTGAGAGACATCGAGCTCACAGAGTATGTGACGACAGGGGCTGCTGGTTTCAAGGAAGTGCGAGACCGACGAGAGGCCCTCACTCTTCTTCAGGTTATGGATTACATCAACCAGAAGGATGTGGCGAAAGCCATGGACGTCCTTTCCATGAGGGTGACGGCGTTGATAGAAGCCAAATCGGCGGGCGGCACTTGGGAAAAGGCGTCCAAGAAGGAGCTCATCCCAGAGGAGGGGGCTGATTTGGCTCCAGCCGGGTTAAGTGGCATGGCCTGATCTCAGGCCAAGTCAGTGCTTCAGCTCGTGCCGTGAAGGCATTGCAGGCTGGAGATAATGGTACTGAAATTTTTGACATTTTGTCAACTATGATTGAGAGCGACTCTGGACATCTTGGAATGATGCTTCGGCGTTACAGTGGCAGGCAGCATGCCCGAGAAGCTGGAGTTGCTGATAGTCAGACCTTTCCGTTGCCTTTGATGCGCCAAGTTCCTCTGCCAGTCAAGGGACGCAGCCGTGAGAGAGCAAAGAGACGGAACCTTTTTTGCAAATATGTCAATATTTGTATAGTTGCGTTTAATTGGCTTTTTGCAGGCGCTCAGTGTGGCTCACGATTGAAGCCATCAGCCGTGCAGCAGCGAATCCATGGGATCATTTTTGATTCCGTGGTCCAGCTCCTTCGCGGTGGAGTTTCTGCCAGCGGGGAAAGGCAAATTGGAGATTTCCTTCGTGAATCCCAACATGCATATTGGACAGTTGGGGGCCATTGTCTACCTCTGGGGCTGAAGGCCGGGGTTCCTGAGAAGGCTGCAGTTGTAGATTTATTTGATGTCCTCCAGAAATTTGACATGAAGATTGCTAAGCAGGTGCAACACCCAGGTGAGTTGCTTCTTCCCCGGAAACTGCGACCATCTAGATTGCCACGGCCTTTTTGCAAACTGGATTCTTCCTACAGGGATTACGTTCGGCGAAACTGCCAGGCAGGGCTTCAGAAACTTAAACCACTCAAAACTATTTACAAGGTTAAAGGTAAGCCGTTATATGGTGGGGCTTTTGCTGTTGCGAAAAATGCTGATGAAGATAGAGCTATTTCAGCACTATGCCCATTGAATGCCTTGGTTGATGTTGACAAGCTCTGGGTTCCCAAATTCGCAATCATGCCGGCCATGAGAGCGATGACTCTTGCAACTGGCCACAAGCTGCGAGTATACAAAAAGGATGCCAGGCATTTTTTCCACTTTCTGAAGATTGGGAAGCGTTGGGAGAAATTCATGGCACACCCTCCGCTCAAAGCTCAAGATGGGCATGCGGAGAAATTTCCTGTGCACTTAGGCGTCCCAATGGGCTTCACAGCAGCTGCAGCTTGGGCGCAAGCTTACAACGAGCAGAAGGCGCGTGAAGCTGGCCTTCCTGCGGAATCCCGATTGGTGGACGGGCGGCCTCCCCCAAAAGGGTTTCCGATATGGGGCTCCATCTTAGATGATGTATGGGCTATAGAAGAAGATCCACCAGCAGACAGAGCAGTAGGACAAGAGTGGTTACAACGTGTTTCTGATCTGTGGGCTGAAGACGGTTTGGCTGAGCATATCAAGAAAGCCGTGGTTGGCAGCACTTGCGAAGAAGTTCAGGGGGCAATGGTTGATGGCATTGGTGGTTGGGTTGGGGTCAGCCGTCAGAAACGCATGTCTGTTTTGGAGGCTGGCCTCTACTTGGTTTCGCAGAGGAGACCTTTGGTGGGGGCAGTGGACAGATGGATCGGGAAGTTTAGTTTTGCTCTGGGCTTTAGGTCTTGTGCCAGGTCTATCTTACAGGATGAGTATTCTTGGTTGGATATTCATCGCAAGGGTTCGAAGCGAGCTTGGCTTTGGCCTGCAGTCAGAAATGAGATGATCATGGCATGCATTCTGCTCCCTTTCCTCCAAACCAACCTCAGAGCACAATGGTGCAGTCGTGTTGAGTGCAGCGACGCCGCTCCAGGAGGGCATGGCCGAGCGTGGGCCACACTGCCAGTGGACTTGGTGGCTGAGGCTGCGCGGCTGTGCACTAACAAGGGTGTTTATACTAACATTTCCACTGAATACGGGGTTGAACTCAACAGTGATGGCATTTGTCCTCTGCAACAAGTACGGCTTCCATTTGATAAGTACAAGTGGCAAATTGTTGCAAAACCTGGGGGCTACAGGCATATCACTTTTGAAGAGGCAGCTGCGCTCAACTGGAGTTTGTTAGATAGGTTGAAACACCCAAAAGAATTGCACTCTAAAGTTTTGCAAGGTGTGGACTCTGCAGCTGCTGCAGGGGCTTACAAGAAAGGGCGATCAGCCTCTAGAGCTTTGAACGGATTATGTCGTCAAGCTTGTGCAATCATTTGTTGCGGCGATTTGGAACCCTTTCTTGCTTGGGTGCCGACAGGTGAGAACCCTGCTGATGCGCCCAGTTCCCTCTACGGCATCAGAGCTGGGGCCGTGCAGACAAAACCAGCAGCGCGTGAGCCACGACCCACTGCGGTGTTCAATGTGTCTTCCTTTAGTAGAGATGAGAACGAAACCACAACCGTACATTGGGCCAAAGAACATGAAACATTGAAGCGATGGGTAGCCGGTGGTCTTTGCGAGCAAAGTGTAGATGCAATTTATCAAGAAGGGCTTCCACAAATTTTCATACATGTATGTTCAGGGCCTAGGCGGCGTGGGGATTACATTGATCAATGCATGAAGCTTGCACGACAGAACTATCAGCAATGTTTGGGGTTGCGGATTGATCCTTCGATTGACCCTCGCCTTGATATTTTGAACGGTAGTTTGGTCATCCTCATTCGGCAGCTCATTGATGAAGGGCGCTTGGGGGGTCTTCTGTGCACGCCACCTTGTGGTACGTGGAGTCGCGTCAGACATGTGCCACTGAACAGGGGTTGTGCAGGGCCCCGCCCGTTGCGAACACGTGATGCGCCATTGACATGCATCTCTGACCGTAGTATGAAAGAGCATAAAGCCTGTGAAACTGGTACTCGCATAGCTACAGCATGTGTTTATCTCGTAGGTCTTGCTCTGGAGCACTTTATCTGGACTGCTCTGGTACACCCTCAAGATCCTGGTCTTGATCCTTTTCCATCTGTGTTCCACTTACCAATGGCTGATTTGCTGCGGAAGTTTGGGGCTCGAGATATTTGTTTGGATCAATGCCAATTTGGGTCACCAGTGCGTAAACCGACTCAGATGTTGGTTAGGCCAAGCTTGGATTTTTTCCGACATTTGCAGCAGCGGTGCAATCATGTTACTAGCCATTAACCTACTCTTGGGGCTTATCCTGATGGAACCTTTAGGACCTCCCAATTCAACCATTTCCCTGTTGATTTTTGCAAAGCTTTGAGCCTATCCACATGGCATGCCTCGCAACAGCGCTCCAAATGTAGGCATGGATGCCGCTCTTGGGAACTTGCCTTCCAAGGTTCAGTTTTTTTTGCTCAACACCCTGCAGGATCGCAGTCGCCAGCAGTATCTGGACGCGCTTTCCGATTTCAAAAATGAGTTGGAGCAGCGCCATATCCCTTGGTCCTCCTGGGGGGAAGCGACTCAAGATGAATGGTTGGCTGAGTATATCCTTAAAAGCAAGGAAAATGGGGTTTCGAGACAGAAGATGCAGATCTTATGTGCTGCCCTGCACAAGATATTTCCTAGATCCAAATATGTTATAGCCAGACGGATTTTGGAGGTGTGGCAGCATGAGCAGCCACTCAAGGCACCGGCTTGTCCGGCCGAAATAGCGTATACTCTGGCCGCCTCTACTTTGGTCGTAGACCAACCAGGCATGGCCATAGCTATCATGCTGTGCTTTACTGGTTTACTTCGCGTCTCAGAAGCTTTGGGGGCAACATGGAACAATTTCTTTTTCCTAGATCAACAAGCTGTCTTGCTTCTGGGCAAAACGAAGAGAGACATCGATAACCGGGTTGTCTTTACATACCCCCAAATTTTGGCTTGGCTCCGGCAATTTCGCCACCAATATCATGTGCAAAGTCACCCTTCTGTTTGTGGCATCTCCTATTCTAAGTTTCGATACTGGCTTTGCAAACTCACCATGGTATTAGGGCTGGCTTCTCTGCACCTCACCTCCCACAGTTTTCGTCGGGGTGGGGCGTCAACTATGTTGCAACACGGGGTTCCTTTGGGCAATATAGCGGTACATGGGCGATGGGCTTCAGAATCTTTATACCGGGAATATTTACGGCGAGGGGAATTTTACATGCTTCGTTTGCGTACCCAGCTCGAGCCGGCGGTTTGGAACAACATTCATGCTTTGTCTTCCTCCTTGTTCTGCCTTCTTTCCTTGGAATCCAAAAACTGACGTTAGTGCGGGGTGGTGGTGGATAAGGCCATTTCCAGGCCCTTTGTTTGCCAAATTAGATGCCTTGAGTTGGGGCTGCAGCAAAGTTGTCTTTAGTCCTCACTTGAGAACTCAGTGGGCCAAAGACGTCTTGACATCAACACGAAGCAGGATCCAAATGGATCAACAAACAAATGTATTAAAAACAAACTGAAATCTTTACTGCTGCTTGGATGAGAACTTCATGTCACCTGAGAAGGGCATCAAACAACACCTGACATCAAGGAATGATTGAGTGGGCCCCTTTGGGCATTACGTTGCTTTCTTTGATTGGTGTGCATAGATGCTTTGTCTGTTCTTGAACAATCTGAGTTTTTTCCATTTTGGCTTCAACCCCTTTTACCCTCGCTGAATATCAGCGTCCACCCGATAAGGCCATTTCCAGGCCCTTTGTTTGCCAAATTAGATGCCTTGAGTTGGGGCTGCAGCAAAGTTGTCTTTAGTCCTTACTTGAGAAATCAGTGGGCCAAAGACGTCTTGACATCAACACGAAGCAGGATCCAAATGGATCAACAAACAAATGGATCGAAAACAAGCTGAAGTCTTTACTGCTGCTTGGATGAGAACTTCATGTCACCTGAGAAGGGCATCAAACAACACCTGACATCAAGGAATATCTATGTTTTCCTTTGCTTTGGACGGCTTCTGCTAAATCCTTTCAATGGACGGCTTCTGCTAAATCCTTTCAATGGGTTTCTCTTAACCTCTAGTTTTTCCTTTGCTGTAGGGCGCTTTATCCGCAACAACGGCTGATAAAATTACAAATTCCATTTTTTTCCCATTACAGGACAACGTTATTTTTATAATTTTATTGCGTTAAGGGGACCAATCATAATTTCTTTCGTTCATTGCCAAGATTTCCTGCGGAATTTAAATATGTTACTTCATACAAGCAGATGACACATGGCTTATTTCTTCTTCAATTTTCAAGGCTTTCCTTTGTTTTGGGCCGTTTCTACCAAATCCTTTCAATGGGTTTCTTTGCCGTTTTTTATTTTTTCCTTTGCTTTAGGGCATTCCATCCGTAACAATTATTGATAAAATTACAAATTCCATTCCTTTCCCACTACAGGAAAGCTTTATTTTAATAATTTCATGGCGCTAAGGGAACCAAACCAAATTTCTTTTATTTATTCCCCAGGTTTCCTACATAATTTCTGCATGTCACTATATATAATCAGATGGCATATGAATTATGTTTTTTTCAATTTTCAAGGTTTTCCTTTATTTTGGGCGATTTCTTCCAAAATTACGGTTTCCATCCTTTTAATAAAATTTTTGTTATTTTCTAGCGTTTCCTTTGTTTTACGAAGCTTTCTGTGCAATTTTAAAGGTTTTCCTTTGCTTCGGGAAATTTCTGCCAAATTATTGAAAAAAATTGTAATTTCATCACTTCAATGGGTTCCTTTTTTAATTATAATAATTTCATCGTGTTAAAGGAACCAAATATAATTTCTTTCGTTTATTGCCCAGATTCCCTGCAGAATTTAAGCATGATACTGCATATAAGCAGATATCTTATGACTTATTTTCTCTGCAAATTTCCTTTGTTTTCGACGGCTTCTGCCAAATTGCTAAAAAAATAATAATTTCCATCCTTTCAATGGGTTTCTTTGCCATTTTCTTATTCTTATTTTGGATTGGGCCGTTCTACCTAGGATAACCACTAAAAATATTATAATTTTCATTTTTTTCCCATTACAAAACAGCCTTATTTTTACGATTTCATTACGCTAAAGGAACCCAACCCAATTTTTTTCGTCCATCCTGCGGAATTTGAGCATGTTATTTCATATAAACAGATAGTACATAGCTTATTTTATCTTTTTTCAATTTTTCCTTTACTTTAAGCGGCTTCTGCCATTTCCATCCTTTCAATATTTTTCTTTGTTGTTTTTTATTTTGTTCCTTGCTTTAGTCCCTTGCTTTAAGGCGCTCCATCCGGAACAAAGGCTAAATAAATTATTATTTCCAAATTTTTCACATTACAAAAAAATTTCATGTTTATAATTTTATCGCGCTAAGGATAACCAACCCAATTTCTTTTATCCATTACCAAAATGTTCCTACGGAATTTAAATATATTATTACATATAAGCCAATAACTAATTTCTACCAAATTCCTAATAAATTAGAATTTCCATCCTTTCAATAAATTTTTTGTTATTTTCGAATTTTTCCTTTCTTTTAAATTTGTTTATCTAAAAAAATAACTAATAAAAATGTAATTTTTAATAGGTTCCTATATAATATTTTTTTAAAAAAATATATAAATTATTAAAATTAAATATTTATATATATAATTAACATTCCATTTTAATGCCTATTTTATTTCCTTACTAAAAATATTACATCATTAAATAACAAATTTCAATAATTTTTAAAATATTCCATAATTATATATTATAATTTTTCGTAATATATTTATATTATTAATATATTATTTCTTATAATAATATTATTAATTATAATATGTTTTTAATTTCCGTAATAATTAAATAATTATTAAATATATAATATTTATATATATATAATAATATTTAAAATAAAAATATTAATAATATTTTTTTTTTTTCCCAAAAAAAATTATACGATATATTTTATATTTAATAAAAAAAATTACGATATTTAATTATATTATAAAATAAAATTTTTATATCCGATCGACCTTTCCTTTATTTTATAAAGCAACAAAACAACTCCACTAAAAGTGCCTCTAAAAGTGCCTTTCGTAGTTATAATTAAAATTATCCGTCGTCCCCTGAGGTCCCCTGCCTAGCCTTGGTCTAGGCGGGGCGGCGCCCGCAGGTGTGCCAGCTGTCCAGGGCACCGGTCCTCGCAGAGCGTGGAGATCTTGCCGACGTCGACCTGCTGGCACTTCCCCGTGGAGAACCAGCTTAGCTAACCACTATGAAGCGATCTAAAGACGCTCCACTTTCAAGTCCTCGGTACGAGACCGTACCGCCGCCGCCGCTCTCTGCAGATCCAGGCGTGTCGTTGATCGCCTGAGCAGGAGCTACATTTGCAAAGGAAAAGCTCGTGTCGTTGCTGCTCGATTGGTTCTTCTGTGATATCCCTTCACTTCCCAACAGTCCACCTCCGTTTAGTGCAGGTCTTTAACTTGTAGAAGGGCAGGAGGACCGGGATGCCGAAGGCGATGTACTCGTGGGACCACCGTACGCTCTCATTGAGCGTACGGTTGATAACCTGTGAATGGGCTATGGTATAGCTCCTGATCGTGTATTCCTCAAAGTTTATGGTCTTGCCCTTGTAGTTCTTCCCAATAGCCGCAGCGACGGATTCAGCTCTTTTGCATCTGTGCGGGTCAGCGGTGTCTTGAGCCGACCGGCAGTAGTTGCAAGCTCAGCCGGCCCTCACATAAATTAGACATCTCCTACTGACCTACTAACTGATGATATACCGTAGCCTGCACTCCAATCACATAATATAAATTAATATAATATAATATATACCAGTTTCTTCAAAGTGACCTCTTTTGTCGTTTTGATATCAAAGGGGCTTAAAGGGTCACTTAGCCATCATGTATATCAAAACGACAAAAGAGGTCACTTAGGAGAAGCTGGTATGGGGTAATTAGGTCACTTAGGGGAAAGCTAGATAAATTATTTTCATATAACCTTATTAATATAGGATAATTTGGAGTATAGGATGAATTACTGTAGGTTCCATGGATGAATATACTTATTAACATAGGATAAATTATTCTCATATAACCTTAATAAATGGGAATCTCAGCGTTAGGTTCAACTATAAAGGGTTTGATTTCACCCCACACCACAAGACATCACTCCTGCCAGGTCACCCCGCCAAGGAAGAACAACAAATGCCATGTATTACCCTTCAAATCGATATGCAATTGTAGGTGGAATTCATGGCATTTGTTGTTCTTCCATTGTCACTCATCCATCCCATCATTTGCGCTGGCTGCACTTGAGCTCTTCGCCAACTAGAAGGCCGGCATTTGGAATGGTGGGAAGTAAACATTGAGTGCCCATGGCTTACTATAGCTATTTTTTAAAGATATATTACTGGTTAATTATCACTCCTCCAAGCGCCGACTCCATCTAACAGCTACGAACGAAGCATAACGTTGAAGTACTTGGCGACCAAGCTTATTTGGATGAGCCATCACTGCGAGCTTCTTGATTTTTCCCACCTTAATTGATTCAAAAAAAAAGGTATCATAACACACTGGGAACTTCAAATTTGGCCAAGCAAAATGCCCAAGATGCCACCAAGCAGCCATGTCCTCGTCCTGGTAGCAACTCACCCACAAGGGTGAGATACGTGGAGCACCATCTAGGACTATATGGTCCAGCCTGAGCCACAAGTGAACCATGTTGATTGCAACATCCCAAAACTGAAAACACCAGCATGCAGTCAAAAAACTTATGAAGTTTTGGTCTCAACTTCCATAAACACCGTTGGTTGGATATGGCCTCCGCGGCCAGCCCTTAGCTCATAGGAACACAACACAGCTCCCAGGTATTGTACACTGATCATGCAAACCATCCCACATACAGCCATTAGCACCGAGAGTCAGTTGAGTGAGCTGTGGAACAAATAGTTGGCAGTCTCAAGTTTCTGTAAGTTGGTGGGTGTAAGTATTGGCCCTTGACGTAGTGTTACAGCATCTCGCATTGCACAAGCATTGACGAAAATTGCTGCACGCAGCTGCACATGAACATCGTCCGGATGTTGTGCAGCCAAGCCAACAGTCACCCCCATCAACCATTTTGCAAGTACTCCGGACTCCTGAGTCATGCTGAATGTTTGATTTTTGTTCTCTGTCTATTGGGTTCCAAGAAACTCTTAGATTTTTGATTTAATGTTGACAAGGGTCAGCTCCATTGAAATGCTTCTGTGCAATGGTTGGGTAGGCTCCCTGCTTTGGGACAAGGTGCTTCCTTACCAAGAAAAGGTGAACAATGCAATCGCAACACATTCAAAGGTGGCTAGCAGACTACATGCACCCAAGGGACTTTGTGTAAAACTGACCCCGGTTGCCTAGGCTGTAACAACAACCCACTCTTTCCCCCGGCTGGTCACCGAACAATTTAATGCAAACGATATAGTTGCACCAAGAGACGGATCTTGTGAACCTTGCACAGCTTGGAAAATTCCACATAGGCAGCATGAAGCCGATCGTCCACAGTAGCACCTGACCAGGTGTGGATGTGCCTAATGATCTAAGTATCACTTCCCAACAATTACATTGCCATGACGCAACCCATTGACAAACAAAAGCGCACCAGGCCAAACTGGATGTTCATCTTCACAAAGCTCGATGAGTGCCTAGGGTGCCATTGTGTTTACACCTGTACCGTTGCCACTCAAAAGTACAAACCACTCACAACATATGAGTTGATCAACATATCCTCATTGCATCCTAACTGCACTTGCAGCAGCATCGGGGATAAGGGACAAATCCAAGACATGAAGCCAGTCATACTGGATGCAACTTGGGTCAAAACCCGGTATCCGGGTCCAAGCATTCGCATTGCACTTGGACGTCACAAATTCTTGAAAGTCAACTATTGTAGTGCGATGATGAGCATTTCTGCCAAAACCAGTATACAAATTTGATGACTCTGACATTCGGGACGCCTTGCATGTGAAGCACACTTCCTCAGACACCCATGTGTTCTTTACATGGAATGCTTTTGCCAACGCCTTTTCATCTCCTCGGTGAAAAACAAGTATTCCACGCCAACCATCGGCAATCACAGAGCCACCCCTAACCTGTCTCTCCTTGAAATCCTCACCCCATGGGGAGTGTTGAAACCACTTTCCAACAGACAACTCGACAAATGACCATGCGATCCAACTGTCCAAAGTGTCATAGGTACTTGAACACGATCTTGCACCATCAGAGCAGTAGAGTAGAAACCGAGAATCCCAAGGTGATCCATGAATCACTGCAGAACCAAAGGTAGTAACCATAAAGCTCCGGCGACGGTGAGCTTCACCATCGTCTTGATGAAAGACAAGCGGCACACACTTCCCAAGATCAGTTGCCTCAACTGCAAGTGTGTTCCTTTTTCCCCAAACTTTTTTTTTGAAAGTCAACCCATGTCAGCAATTGGCCAAGTTACTGGGTCAGAAAGCACTGGATGGTTCATGAACCAGGTGGTGTTTTTCTGGTGGTTCCAAAAAGCTTCGATTGCCTAAGATAGGAAGATCATGGGCCAGTATGATGCATTAACAGCTGTTTGTACATTGCACATATATCATAGTCAAGAAACTCCAGGTGGCCCAAGGAAACGTTCTCGAAACAACCGCTGATCATAGTGGTAGATTGAGGCAAACCTAACATCGATGTGGGACCCAGAAATTTTGAGGGACAAGTGAATTCAGGTACAATGCCATAAAATACAATAGCCAAAGCACACCTCCGAAGGCAAGAACATATGCCACGATCCCATATGGTATCTCTCCTCCAATGTCTTGTCCTCCAACGGAGTTCGCACCCTTAGAATTGGACAAATCAGTCATATTTTTTGAATGCATGCATGATTGATCAGTACATGTAACGGGATAAACAAATATCCCCCCCAAATGATGGCCAGGGCACTCAATGGGTTCTGGTAGCATCCGACGCCAGGGTTGTCTCCGAACCCAATTCCAGAAATTGCGTGGAGCATTCCGACCACTGTCATGTTGGGTTCGAAGAAGATCACGCATGTTGGTCCTAGCTTAATATTTAGTGGTGGAGATTCTGAAATTGATTCAAATGATCGGTGTAATCTGAAACTGACTCATTTGCAAAATGATCATTTCTTGTTTAACTATGCATACGAGGTTCGGTAGGAGCCGTCTGGGAAACCTTTTTCGAATCACCTCCAGCATTTTCATCAGGGTCGATATGCTGACCTAGGGGCCACATAGAGTTCCCCGAATGTTCTTTAAGGATAGGTAAATGGCTGCCACATGTTGTCCCATCACCCAAACCACCCTGTGCGGTCAGGTCACCTGTCGGCCTAGCTCGAGGAAGTCTTCCACAACATCCATCGTCACACAGGCGAAGGGCAGATGGAGAAATCATCAGGGCTTTGGTAAAGCTAAGTATTGAAACAATAGTGGCTTGGAACATTGTTTATATTCCTCAATAGTTGGGATGATGATCCAATCTGATTAGTATTTTTCAGGGGGGTTGAAACCACCAATTAGGAAATGTGGGTGTACTTGTTCAGGTATTCCCCAAAATTTATAAGGTCTCATTATGATGTGGTTCTTCCATATACCACATATTGAATTTGAAATCACAATGATAATATTACTAGTATATATTTATTTGCGCTCAGCTCCCCTTGAGCGCACCCTGAAATGTTGTCAGAAATTGTCAGAACATTCATGTGAGATCGAACATGTAACCCTTTCACATGCCAGGGCCAAGGAACATAACAAATTGCCACTGAAGCAGTATGTTTTCCGTTCATGTGAAGATCTCTCGGTCCATACTTTGAAAGTTTTGGCATGAGCTGCCAACATCTTACCCCAATGGTAAATTTGATAAAATGAAATGGCACGATCTGATTGATCATGTTCCCCAAAAAGATGTGCCAACCATGGGCGACAATTTGCAACTATATTAGGTTTATTCCCAGGGTCATATCCATTGTCACCCCCCTATGGCTGGCAACACGGAAGGCGTGTGGTGTTCACACCACTACTGCAACACATGATTTTCAATATGAACAATCGAAAATTATATAATGAACTGCAATGGACTCTATTAATTTCCAGGCTGAGAACCATGTGTTGATTGCAGTTGCTCCAAAATAGCCCCAAACACTTTGTATTTGGATCTGGGCCATTGAGATTTTTTGTTGAACAATGCGAACATATGTTGAACTAATTAGTCAGCCCAGATCCCAAGGTATATGACACTATTGGTCATCCTCACCGTCACTGCTGTCAACGGAAGATTCATTGTTATTGCCATCATCATTACCATCTTGAATCTCAGCTGCTGGAGCTGGGTCCTTTCTCTTCTTAGGACCCTTTGCTACTGAAATACGACGCTTTGCGTCTCTGATATCAGTATCCGCAGGGCCAAAAAACTTCTTGATTTCGTCGATGAAATCCTGAGATACAGAAACTATATATATATATATTCGATCACAAGTTGTTCAAGTGTTGAAATGTAAAGACGAATTATTGCATACCCAGGATCGTGAGTTCCACCAGCATCCACATCCGACAGTGCAATGCCCAGCCGCTCATCCACACGTTCCATCAGGCTGTGAAGGTGTCTCAGATGACACTTCAACGCCACCTCCTCAGGCAAGCTGAGTGGATTGTTTGTCACATTTGTGGAGTCTGGAACGGCAGATTAATGGGGAATATGTGACACTTTTGGGGGTTCAATACACCAGCTCATGGCAAGTTACCAACTCACTGGAGTTTCTGATGCCATACTTGTCCAGTGCGTCCAAGACTTCCGGAAGATCCTTGATTGCCTTCTTCAACCTTGGTGGTGGTAATGTAACCGGGATAACCATGTCCATTACAACATCTGATCTGACAACAAACATTAGTACCATAAGAACATATCGATCCAAGAAACTTCGTTTTCATTTTTTTCAACTCATCGACAGCGAGCTGTTCCTTTGTTTTTTCTTTCTTCCCTTTTTTCGAAGCAATCCTACCTGTTTTCGTGTCAACCAACGTAGCCCCTTCCAAAGATTGCAATCCCTGGCCAAGTTGTTTAGCCAACATGGATTTCATCTCAGGATTTCGCACACGGCCCCCAACACTCAAGCTGGTGTCAGCCCTCTGGCCATGAATCACCTCTTCCGAAATCTCGTTCAGCACCTTGTACATACGGGCCTTCTTGCACGCAGGTGCCTGTGGATGCGGCGTCCCAGCTTGTCCTGCAAGGCCCGCAGGGGAAAGTGGAATTTTGGTTGAACACCTTGGAGGTCCATCCTACTAAGTAACTGGGGAGGATTCTATAGATCGATATATTCTATATATATATATTTCCCCTTACCTAGTCACATGCTATTCATATGATATTCCAGTTGATATATCAAACTTTATGCAAACAAGAATTATGATTGGGGATCTAGATCATATCCATAGAATAATGGTTGAGATACTCGATACAGACAATAACTCACTTAATGAGGTGTATTAATTCAGGTAAGCCATGGCAGCTGGGATCATTCCCCCTCCAAAAAAAAACAATTGAAAAACAAAAACATTGTGTAGAATCATACACAATGGATATACAAAAACCACCAAATATGGGCCTTTGATGAGCTCATCAATGAACTCCTTGGCATCTGCGGTGGTCCCATAGCGCTGCTCAAGCTGCAGCAAGGTCACCTAGGACTGAGTCACACCAAGTTGCCCGAAAGTCTATACAAATTGATATAGTTATCATCCCAAAACTGTGTTGAAAATTTATATATATATATGGTGAAATGCGATTTAAGGAACAGTGGTGTACCGGTCACTTCGTAGATCTTCAGTCCATTTCACATACCGTTCTTCGACAGTAATTGCATCACATGCACCATCATTGACCATCCACTGTTTCAGCATGGTCCACCTGGACAGGGGTCATTGGGTATAGGTAGTGAGAAGAAAATGAAAAACCTGTGATTGCCCAATTCCACCCATTTATGATGAAATGATAGATTGCTATATGCTTTGGGTCCCCTTTGATCACTTTGGGTGTTTTCAAAAGTCTTTTAGGTATGAGATATATATGATGGGATTTGTGTCCAACACCACACCTCTCTGTGTCGGAGCACAATTGGTATTTGGCTAAGAGGGACGGGTTGCAACTCTTGACAATTGCACGGCCCATTGCTGCATACTGACGTTTGCGTTCTGCAGCTTCCATGCAAGCTGGAGAAGCCATGTTGCTAATGTCCTCTTTTTGCTCTTCAGTCAACTTTGTCATCCGAGAAGCACCCCCAGAACCCGGTTTACATTGTCCTGTGACATCGGTCGAGGCAAATGAACCCTTTGAAGACGCTGTAGGGGGGTCCTGCAAGAACAAGCTGTAGGGTGTACCCAACCTTAAAAAAAGTGTTTACCAACTGTGTTGGAAAAATGAAATCAGTATTTTTTCTTGTTTCACTAAACTGTGTAGAGTTTGCCATGATGTGGATCTTGCCCCAAAATGGTTCAATGCAACATATATATACTATACCTTAGGTTAGTCCTTCTCTAGGGGCAAAACTATGCCGATTTTAGATGATGGGAGTCCTCCAGGGAAGAGGCCAGACTTGTGGTAGAGGGCGATGTGAGCATGTCGAAACTTGCCAACGTCCTTACCTTCTCAATGGGCGGCTTCTTCTGGGAAGAATCCTGCAGCTGGGGCCAACATTTTTTTCAAAAGGTCAAAACTTATTGAATTTCCATGAGTTGTCCATGGCAGCTATGTCAAATATTTGTTTTTACATCACTAGTCAGGTGAAACTTATAACCGATATGGTGGTCTATACTCCAATCATCAACAAACCCAAATATAGTGTGCCCAATCAGGCCTCATCCTCTGATTCAAACCTCAACTTCTTTTTTTCAGGGCTGCAGCCAGTGGATCCATCGGGGGGTCGCTTTTTCCAAAGCCACTGGTTGAACCTTTGTTCTCTTGGTATCATTATCACAACTGCCTTTTTCATCAGCCTTCTTCTCCTGTGAGTCTTTCTTTCGCTAGTCTGTCTTCTTGCTCTCGCTAGACCCCAGCTCCTCTTTGCTTGAAGAGGCCCCCTTGCTGCTGCCTTCCTTTGTCTCCTCTCCTTTGGGTGATCCCGTCTCTTCTGCCTTCTTCTTATCCTCCTTCGTCTCACCTTCACCCACCTTGGCTTTCTTCTCCTTTGTGTCTTTCTTTGGCTTGTCCTTCTTCTTGTTCTCACTGGACTCTGGCTCTTTGCTCGAAGAGGTTGCTTCTCCTTTGGGTGATTCCTTATCTTCTGCCTTCTTCTTGTCCTCCTTCTTCTCACCTTCACCCTCCTTGGCTTTCTTCTCCTTTGTGTCT
>Ga0126342_10009508_pt1 | contig 17421 bp, 11 predicted proteins | sample Cyp1metagenome_FD_92528 | JGI IMG/M metagenome (GOLD analysis project Ga0126342, IMG submission 92528) | Coral microbial communities from Lord Howe Island, Old Settlement Bay, Australia - Cyphastrea 1 metagenome | ecosystem: Host-associated > Invertebrates > Cnidaria > Coral ... | reverse complement strand
GCCACAACGGCGTGCAATTTTTCATCTCTCATCTGGCCAGCTGGCTCCGCACCCGCCGCTTTAGCAAGCCTACTTTTCGACCCTCCGGAGCCTCAAATCATTGGAAAAACACAGTGTTTCGCGGCTTTCCTACCGTTTCGCGCATCTGCATCTTCTTTCTTCTGACTCTTTCTCTTCTACTCTTCTCTCTTCTAATCTTTTCCCTTCTCTCTGCCTCTGCCCTGCTCTGCCTTTCATCTGTCCATATTGTCGGAAGTTTGACTTCTAGACTTCTAAACTTCCTTCGATTATAGATTCCCTAATAGTTCCATGTGATTATTTTCGTTGCTTTCATTTGGTGTCCTAAAAATTCATATGATTCGGTTTTTGCGATGGAAATTTACCTGCAGATCCCCGAAAAACCCACCGTGAAGTGGCGGAAAGCCGACTCACGTTGAAGCCAGGGACCCTTCTTCTTCAGATATGCCACATAATCCTGAAAACTGAAGCGAAAACTCTGGGGAACAGTGGAGTAGCAGTTCTACATAATATATATATATATGTATATATATATATATATATGACTATTGGGTAGCTATAAGTACATGGCTATTGTACATGACCATTCAATGTTGCTATATACATATATGATCATATATGGCTATTGTATATGTGTATCATCTTTCAGTAGTCGCAAACTATTGACTAAAGAAGCTCAGCTACACCTATAGATTTTCAATCAAACTGTAGCCATTTTTCTACACAAGCAATAGACTATTGGGATGGATCATACTAAAAATCAAGCTATTGACTGGTTAAAGCAATATATCAGGATAACTGTTTTGGGATAATCCAAAAAAAATATCATCACAGTGATGTCATTTTGTGACGTCGTTATTTCATCTATCCATGTGTATAAATATTGGCAAGGCAAAAAAGTCATTAACTAAAAAAACTCAATCATATTTGGGGGTTTCCTAAGTCATGGGGGTACCCCAAAATCATCCATTTTTGTTTGGGATTTTCCATGAAAAAAAACAACCAGCTATTGGGGGTCCCCCATGGATTGGAAATCCCCATTTCACTGACTGGCGAACCAACCCTTTTTCGGGAAGTTTCAGCTGAAAAAATGTGACGAAGCCGGCAAGAACGATCAAAACCCGTGAAGTTTTTCAGCGAATTTACCCAATTATAGGCCCAATTTAATGGTGTCCTTTTAGAAAAATAAGTCTCGGTTTGGTATACGATTCGTTCTCATCTACCAATATTCAGGTTGGTTTTTGAATGGGAAACTTCTACTAATCAACCCTCAAGTCGTTGCTGATGTCAAGCACCGTGACCAGCCACCCAAAAAATGAGTAGATGATAGATGTTAGTGATATGCACTAGGTGGTTAATCCGCCTAGCCAGCCATGTGGCTAGCCACCATAAGTTAAGTTAGTGATAAACAACTATCTTGAAACATATTAGTCAATGGGAAGGATTATCCCATAGAATATGGAAAATAAAACATGTCTGAAACCACCAACCAGCTATTGTTGATATTTCCATATCACTAAGTTATGGTGGCTCAACCGCCTAGTGCGTGAATTGCCAACTTGACAACTATTGTTTAAAGCACCAAATCTGGAAGACATGTAACTAGTAAACCACTAACGCATCACTTTGGGTGTTGCTGAAAATTGGGCTACCGCAAACCATTTTCTTCCACGTTGCAAATCTTGGATGGTTTTGGGGGTCCCCCATTTTGAGAAATTTCAAGGAGATGCATCATCCACTTGACCATGGTTGACCCAGTCAAAAAAAAGCAGCGTCAAACACCTACGAGAGGACATTTCTCAAACTGGTTGGTCAATGTGGGTCCCTGACCAATTTATCCTGTAGGCTTCATGAAAGACTGACATCAGGTCCGAATTGGCCAGTATTTCTGAAACCATTCCATGTTCATTTCATCACCATGAAAAAATTGTCGTGTTGCAACGTACGGGCGGAAAAAAATCACCAAGTTGTCACCCCATCAGGTTCACCCTCATGGATTATGACATCACTCCCAAGCTATGAAGGAAAAACGTACGTATTTCAAGCCTGCAATGACAGTATTTAACCACACCACTATTTATGAATTATGCAATATATCCGCTGATTTTTGATGGTTCAATCCAGTCATTAGTCAATTACCCCCCCCTTCTAAGTGACCTAGACCTTTTCCAATGGCAAATTTTTGGTGGACACATTTATTTTCCAAACCCCTGGCTGGCAGGGTCGTCATATAATTTTTCTGGAAGGCAAGGTATAGCAATCAATTTATTCTACGGAATGTTGAATTTACAATTCTTGTAACTAAATAGTTGATGAACACCCCAAGTTCACAATCTTATCAAATATATATATATCCACCATTCTTGATGGACAGTAAAAATTTCCAAACTGGTCTCAGTTCAAAAGATCCATGTTCATGATATCTCCCCTTTCAACATCATTCAAACACAATTTTCTTGTGAAATCCCCCTGGAAATCCACCATTTCCACGCGGCAAGGCACGTCGCGAAACAAAATGGGCCCCTTGTCCGCGGTCGCTGCTTCGGCGCCGTTCACCAGCGACGGGGCTGCGGCGAAGGCCAAACCGAAGCCTGGCGAAGGAGTGATGTTGAGTTGCAAAGATGCAAACAAATTGAAGACGTGTATATATATATGTATAATTATATATATATATATACAAAAAATACACATTATATACATGTATACAATTACAAATGGCATGTACAATATATATATATGATTATATATGTAATATATATATATATCTATATTATCATATGCAGTATGTGTGTATGTATGGAACATGATCTATATAAGATGCTATACATACATGTGTAGTCGCATGTGTACATGATAATACATGTATTACATGTCATGTGTACAACCCAGAAATGATGGTTAGTTGTGAACCAACGGACAGTTGCTGACATTGGACTTTTTTTGGTGCGTTAATGATGTCTTGCAGGGGTGTCATTATCATGAAAGCATGGGGATGCATTGAGAAATGATGTTGGGCTGATCATGTTGATTCATAATGAATCAATCATGATTATATAGTTCGGATTGGACGTTATCTTTTATATCCTGGGAGTGAAATTTGTGCAGTTCTGATGAGGCTTTGTTGCTCGTGTTCTGGGAATCAATCATGCTTCGTTCTGGTTGGAATTGATTCTTCATGTTGCGGTAGGTGATTGATTTTCCAGCCTGATGCTGCAAACACAACTTGGATGATAAAACCAATCCAACCCCAATGCATGTCCATAAATCTAAGCGAAGAGTTGACATGTCGGGATATCACTTGGCCGTTCATGTGTCTAGATTGCTGATAACATGCAGTAGCCCAATAATAACTAGGACTAACATCATACCCACCTAAGGACATGACATTAACTGTTACTGCATATCTCAGTAGAATGATAACATCTAATGACTCAATATTTTCCATCCAAACAATCAAAAGACGTACAAATGCGGCAAATGAAGTTAACATGAAGCTAAGTGAAGTCTAAAAAAACACCGGGGTAGAAATCCAACAAACAAAAAAAAGTAGCCAAACCAGCTGGGGGTACAGTTACAGAAACAGTGGATATCTAAGCATAATTATAAAAACCCTATACCCCAACTTGTGAGGTTTAAAATCCTATAGTTCTTCCCGCCAAAAAAGCTGCACTCAAGTATCAATGGCCATTTCAAGTATCTAAACTGGAAGTACCTACCATATATAAGGCCTATGTAAGGGGATATGCCCAAATATGCCCCAACAATCCCCAACATATGGCTTTGTATGGTACAGTACCTCCAGTTTAGGTACCTGAAATGGCGGTGAAAGTATGGTAACTAAGGAGGTGAACTATAGCTATGGGTGTTTCTCCATGGGTTAACGATGCTTCTGACCAACTCAATGCTGCTATGTACATGGGGATGGGATAGAAGTATTCTTGATGGCTCGGTTGCTAAGCTACTATCACGTCATATTGCTACAATGTGGGGCCCACCGAGTTTTAACTTGGTCTAGAACCCCATGAATACTAGAGTTGTAAGTATCATAAACCGTAGTTAAAGAGATGTTATGTTCACAAACTTAGCTATTTAGGGGGCCCCACATTGCTACTGTTTCATGACGCACCATGTATTTTCCAGCGCCGCAGCATGACTCTTAGTATAATTCTCAGTTGCTAACCTATCACATGGTTTGGAAACTCTATGCGTAGCTCCAACTCGTTCCACATCTCAAAGGGAGTATGGATACCCCTGGCTCCTAAGCGCTCCAAACCGCAAGGTAGATAGATATAAACATTTTCCATGTAGGTACTGTTGTTGTATCTTACAGTGAAATCACCGTCTTTGAATGGTTCAGTTCCATTAAAATCTTTGGAATCAGCATTAAACAGCATTAAATAACAATTTCTCTTGGTTTTGGTCACTGACTATCCACTGTATAGTACTGATTCTCTCACCTCCGCGTTTCATAAAACCCTCGTGCCCCATGATACGAATAGCACCTTGCTCGGTGAACGCGAAGCATCGTGGCCCCAAACCTGCCAGGTAAAAACGTGACGCTTCACGGTGAAATTCGGGATTTAAGAAGGATATTTATATAGCAACCATATCAGAGGCATCTATTAGATTTGCGCAGCTTTGTGGCTTGTTTTCCAAAGGTTTAGCCATATATTTCATCCCTATATCCCAATATCCGGAGGTAAAATCTTCCACTTTTCTCCTGAACAAGTCTTGGATCCCAATTTGTTGTTTTTTCAAAATCCCTTAAACAAATCCAACCAAACCTGGTTGGTGGCTTCAACCCCTCTGAGAAGTCAGTTGGGATGATGACATTCCCAATATATGGAAACAAATGTTCCAACCCACCCATCAGATATTAGAGGCATGTTTCTAATAATAAGGACATTTTTGCTTGAGGATAGGTTGAAAGAGTTTTCCATGGATTTGAAGAATTTGGTAGGAAAACCATCTAACAACGGGGCGATCGTTAGGTGTTAACGGGGATATCCCCAGCCTGAACCAATCCCGTGAAATCCCATCAGTTGGACCTTCCGAAGATGGGAAAGTACTGATGGCCTGACTCATAGCCTACTTATAAGGTCTTGCCATTTCGATTCGCTGCGAGTTTTTGTGGCTTGTAACGTTTGAACCCCAAACATCACTGGGATGTATAAAGGAACATGTGGTAAAACGCAAAAAAATTAACCTGAATCATTATAATATGCTGAAGCCAAACAAAACTCACCATCCCCAATGAATTACCATAAATGGATGGGTTACTAAACCATCCCAAGGAAATTTATTTTCTGGCTTTTCCACATTCCACCAGTGATCCTCACGACTTTGCCGTACCTCCCTTCTTGATGAGGTTATGGAAGGCGTTGTCGTTGACCCCAATAGTTCGATACCTTGCCGGTGTGTTGATCCACTGCTGGTTCCACTGGTGCTAAAGTGCATTGATCATGTGAGACTTTGCGGGCAACTCCACGTTGCCAACCATCTTTAAAAACACAAAATGTCGGGAAACAATCTGGGGATGGGTTAAAGCTTATTATTACCATATTTGGGAGAAACACATCCATTAAGCAACTATTTGGCAGGGTACCAGGGTTTTTGACTGGTAGCCATTGTCGTTAAATTTCGGGCGATCTCATCCACCATACCGGTTTCATCAAGCGTGGCTTGCTGGAAAATTCCCTATTCTCCATTTATCATGGATTTCCCAGCTAGCCATGTTTAATGACACCAGAAGGTATGCTGTTGGTGATATATCCCACTATATCCTTACTATATACCTATTAAATGCCATTAAATCCCATGAAAAAAAACTCCATTAGATCATCATTTCATCTATATCCAAACCCCATGAAACATCTCATCCAAGTCCCCGGTTTTCAAACTCCCATTTTTTCAAACGACGCTTTCAGTTCGCGGCTTCACCGACCCAAGCTACGTAAAGGGCGACATGAAGCGCCGGATGGGATGCTCCGACGACATCTTCTCGCGGATGGCTGTGACGAAGAGGTTGGCACCTGCGGCTCGAAGGCCTGAAAATCGGGAAATCCTTAGGGATTTAGCCAACAAATAGGGATTTCATGGCGATTTCATGGTGATTTAGTGGGATCTAATGGGAATCCACGGGATTTCAGGTTAACAAAATGGACTATGTGAATTCATGGGAACATACTAGGAGAATCAAAGGAACATCGCCTTATAAATGGAGGTTTACAGCTAGGAAAATCATCGAAGTAAATGGGTGTTTTTCCAGCTAGCAATGTTTGATTACCAAATAATAGGCCCAAAAAATATCTAAACGGGTGAAAATATGATGTTTCATGACTTAAATAACGAATATTGAGGAGTCAATCATAGCTTTCGTTTTGAGTTAGTCAACGTCAGGATTGAAGGATCAGCAAACCTTGGTGGAAAACACGATGTAAACCCAGGTGGACCCCGGTTTACGATAGCTAAGTTGGTGGAAATAACTCCAATAACTAAAAATGATTGCAGATATATCGAACTAATTTCAATGGGGTGAAACTCAGCCAACATTGCAAGTTTTGGGCACCAAGTGCCGGAACATCTGGTCGCGCCCTCATTGCTATCCTACTTCAACCTACATCAAGGTAAGACATAAACCTCCCAAGGAAAGAACCGAGCAATAACCATATTTTGTTTTCATTACCTTCATAATTCATAATGTTACCATTTATCCCTTTCTTTGAGCTCTTGGTGTGTCTCTTGTTCCTCTGAACCACTTGGCACTTCATCCCACCTGTAATTAACTTACCCCAAGATGTGGATTATTACCACCTGGTTATTTAACATAGCCATGGAAAATCACCATTTTTAATATGTAAACCCAGGTAAACCATCTATAAACGGGCCATTTTCCATGGCTATGTTAAATAACCAGAGGGTATTTACAAAAGCAAGGATGCAGGGCTGCCCTTCGGCAATCAAACGTGGCTGGAAAATCCTAGATCGGCGTATAAAACTGGGAACATCATCGAACTATGGAGCTGATTACCAGAGGGTAAATCCCATGAAATATCCCATTGAGAATCCATCATCATTATGCATCATCATTATGCATAGTTCACCATTATTCACGACTATTAATGATTATTTCCACATGAAAATCTACTAACCCACAAACAAAAACATCACATTCCTGGCCTTAACACCAATCAAGTCCTTATGAAATCTCATGATAACCCCTATTAAGCCCCTATTAAATCCCACTAACTCCATGACTCCATGGAAGAATAACCCACTTATAATCTTATAGATGATTTACCTATCAAGAATGGTGGGTTTTCCAGAAGTTATGTCAGTTTATAGGTAAATTATCCATAAATAATCACCAGATTTACCAATTTGATGGGGGAAACCCGCAATTCTTCATGGGCAAATCACCTTCAATATATCCCTGGGCAGCCGCACGTTGCAGGTGGATGTCATAGAGGTGATCGACCAGCGTCACCAGAACGAAGAGCGAGCTGCGGAAGCGGAACTTCGCCCGCTCCTTGGCAACGGTGGTCAGTGGTGGTTAGATGTGGGTAGTGGACTACAACTAATTAATGTAGATTAAATCATATGGACTACAACTAATTAATCTGGTTGATGGTAACATTGGTTCACATCAATAAACATCAGTTGCCATCAGTTGACATTAGTTAACATTAACTAACATTAAGTACCATTCATTATTCGCATTAATTACAATTCATCTGGTTGATAGTATACCTACCCCTCTGAAAAATATGATTTCGTCAATTGGAATTATGTCATTCCCAATATATGCAAAAATGAAAGCCATGTTCCAAACCACCAACCAGTAATGGATGTATATTATAAACACAGTATATTATATACAGTATATTAAATATGTATTCTACATGTATTGTACATTACATGTATGTTTTTGACTTTGCAATATAGAATCTATAGAAAATCTATGGGGCTATAATCTATGGATATAATCTATGGGACTAGGTGGACTAGTACGTGGGACTATGATCTATAGAAAATCTATGGGTAAACAACTATGAATCTATGGATAACCTATGGATAACTATCTAACCTCGATCTATGGATAATGGATGTATAATGTTAGTGGTTAACATAGGTTAACTATGTAGTACATGGACTCCACATAACTTTATGGACAAGCTATGTTGAATCTATGTTAATCTATGGGCAAACGGTTGGATAATCGATGGTTGGATGTGGGTAGTCAACAGGCTACTAGTACCTGTGGATAACCTATGGAGAATCTATGGACAATAGGTTATCTAAGGATAAACTATGGGTAATCTATGGGTTGGTTAGGTAGTACATGGGCTATAACCTATGGATACCTTATAGAAAATCGATGCTAATCTACGGACAATCAACATTCGTTGGTAAACTTGATAAAGGATGGAGAATCTATGGGTAACCTTCAGAGAATCTATCGATACACGGTGGATAGTGTATGGATAGTCCATCACCCAGTTACAAGTGGGATTTTCATGGAAGAACCTCTTGTGGAGCAATTGGAAATCCATGAAAATCCACATTGCCCAGCCCAAACTCATCTCTGAAGTCTGGAGCCATTTGGCCATGGTGTCATGCCCAGTCGCTGAGCAAGCTTGAATCCTGACGACCCCGTCGGAGCCCGTTCTTGCGCCCTCCTGTGTTGTGCACGCTCCTCGTCATTGGTGCCCGTCTCGGACTCTGCTGCCTCATAGTTGTCGGCCATGTGCTCAGCCTCTGGAAGAGGTTCCAAGTCGGCACGGCGCTCTGCATTGTCGGCCGCGGCTGCCGCTCTGCTCCCTGGGAGTGTGTGACATACCGTAGCCTGGCAGGCATCGGAACTGACACACTCGGTGGTGGATCAGCAGCTGGCACTCAGGAAGCGCGCGCACTTCATGGAGGTTTATAGCTGAGCAACTCATCCACACGGCGATATCCATTGATACCCAGGCGCGGCCCGGTGAGCTGTGTTCATCCGCAAAGTGGTAATTGCTCATTCCCAAATTTTACAAGTTCTGGACATGTTAAAAATAGTGGAGTTGTTCCAAGAAGTCTGTTGGGGTAACCAAGTTGCGCATCAACTTTGCGCCTCCAATCATGGCCAATCTTAGATACCGTGCAAAAAATTAAATTCTTAGCTGGTTAGTAGATAATCCCATTGATACAAAAAGACTAGTTAGTATTAGTTTCTACCCATCCAAGATTGGCCTAGCAATTATAGCTGGCTAACAAACCGCCTTTATACCTTTATAATTTATAATGGGTGTCATTAGCTAATAAACTCTCAATGAAACCTTGTCATTGTTCATGTTTTATTTAGGGCATTTTGGCTTTCACCTTTGGGACGGGCGCTGAATTCGATACGGAGGAGAGGATTGAAGATTTGGGAGATGAATATCAACTCATCACCATTGAATCTCCATTGAACCCCTCTCAACCCCCAAATCCGCAGGTGCTCCCATTAACAATTGCCATTCACCATTGAATCCCTAGAAAGCCCACTTGAATCCCCATGAGATCCTATTAGGCACTAAAATCCAAATGGATCCCTACAACATCCCTAATAAACCATCATTCTATGAACCCCCAACGAAAATCCCATTAAATCATCATTAAATCCAACTAATTCCCAATAAATACCCATGACATCTACCATTTCTATGATTCAATCACCATTCATTATATCCCTATAAAATCCCATTCCTATAACATTCTATTAGATCCCTCAAAATCTCAATCAAAAATCCATGCGCAATGAAATCCGCATCAAATCACCCAAAATTCCCACCGGCTGGGGCCCCCAAGATAGCGTTCAGTTTCCTTATAAGTGGCTGAATTCTATGGTTTATGGTAGATATAACGAACTAGTTAATGGGCTTATTTCCTGGTTTATAAACCAACTTACCCTCTGGTAATTTAACGTAGCTATGAAAAATCACCATTTTTAATGGGTAAATCCACTATAAATAACCGTTTTCACTAGCTATGTTAGTTCACCAGAGGGTATGTGGGAAATCCCGCCCTCCACCGCCCGTGCTGATCCAGGCGCCCACTTCTCGCCCTCGCCCGGGCGGACCGTGACGGTCTCCTGCACGCCGTCGTCGCGCAAAGGACCCAAGCCTCGCGTGGGGGAGATCCATGAGCCCAAAAACATGGGAAAATGGTGGGTTATGTCGGAAATGAATAGAAATGATGAGAACAAATTAGGAAGAATGAATGGAGTTTCCCATACGGAACAATGATACCCAAAATCTATCGGGAAAATGATGAACATCATGGGGAATTCATGGGATTTAATGATGATTTAATAACTGGCATTTCCAATCAAACATGGGATAAACAGAGTTTGATTGGACATACCAATTATTAAATCCCATTAAATCATCATCAAATCCATTTAGTGGATACAACACATGATGGGAAAATGCCCAGAGTTAATGGGCACGACACCTGGACCCCGGCATCAAAAGCTGGCCTTGGTCGACGATCATCACAGGATTCCACGATGAATCAAAATAAGCATCGCCTGGGCGTCCCCGGCAGGATGTGCGGGATCCATTTTTGAAAAGAATATATACTGGTTGGTGGTTGACCTACACCTCTGAAAAATATCTATTAGTCAGTCGGGGTTACTATTCCCAAAATATGGAAAATGTTCCAAACCACCAACCAGTATAGATATGCATATGTGGATATCTATCTATATATGCTGATATATAATTAAAAAAACACAAGTTAAGGAAAACAGGTATGTATATATTTGTATAATAAATGTAAAATCATGTAAATTATATTTCTATATAAAAAAAACATTCATACTGTTTACATTGTACACAATCTGGATTGTTGGTGTTTTGTCCTTTCAGACCAGAATACGTAGCATTTTCCCAGCCAAATGGAGTGTTGACCAACATCTTGATGATGTTACCGGTGGTGACGGGGATTAGCGACTAAGAATCCGATGTTCTGTGCGGCATAACAACCAGTTCGCTTTGTGGTAAATGGACTGTGTAAAACCTACAGTCATTGGAATATAACGGATACAACCAAAAAAAATAAAGGATTTAGCTCTCGCTGTGGGCGGCCCATCTGATAATATCGCGGATTTAGTTGACATCCCAAGTATCTTCGTCATGATCAGGACTGATTGGGCAGCACTAGGATGCATCAAACCCTGCTTTTTCGAGATTTCGTGACTTGGAATGGTTTAAAATGCTGCGAAATGGTTCAATTGAAATGTTGGTCTGATTCTGCTTACCTCAAAGCCGTCGAGGAAACTTTCAGGCATTTGCGTTCTCTGTCAGCACCACAAAGAAAGTCTGAACTGCCTCCAAGCTGGCACGGTGCCATGTCTGGGCCCTTCTTTCCTGTGTCTGTCTGTCTTTTGGCCTTCGTATTGCAGGCCCATGGACAGCAGCTCTTCCACCGCTTCCTCCACCTTTAGGGTCCCTGGGGCCGTCTTCCTCCAATAGACGCCCCTGGCGTCCCATTTCCTGTCACCCGTCCAAACTACTTCAACAAGCAGCTGGGAACATTTGGATAAACCATCATGAACCCAGGTTTGATGGTGGGTACTCCCTATAGCAAATCTGGATTGTAACCAGACCTGTGTCCATGTTCAACCTCAAACCGTGGGTTTAAATCTTTCGTTCCATGGATCCAGTTGAGGAACAACCGTTGAATCCAGTGTTTTTTTGCCATTTCCAAATGGTGTTTTCAAAACAAGGACCTGTTAGCAACCAACTACACAAAAATACAAAGTTTGTCGTGGTGAATATAAAATCCGCTCCGGGATGGTACTTCGATGGTGTTTCCTCCACTTCCAGGTTTAACGAACTTTTTTTTTATATGAGGGTTGCCTCAAATCAAATCCCCATGTCTGGCACAAGACAAAGGTACTAAAGTACATACAAGTATTCATCACCACTTGGTAAGTACCTTCCAGGGTCATTCAACATTGCGGGGGGATCCAGGAACTCAATGGGGTTGAACAATGGGCAAACCCAATTGAGAAAATTATCGAACTAAAGCTGGATGATTTTCCATCAAACCATTTTAATTGCAAAAAAACATCTATAAAGTATGATAAATTAATGATTTTCTCTGATATTCCATGTTTCATCCCTGGGAAAACATCACATTTCATCTTGATCCCCAATCAATAGGCGAGTTGCCCCACCATCCACGTGAGCTAAGGGAGTGCAGGACCCAGGCGTGTTGGAAGTGTCGGAAGTGGGTACTGACCATATAATAACCTACCTATTCATAATCATTCACGGAATATAGCCACTATACGGGTATCAAATGGGTTATATACACTATTCCAATATATAAGTATGAATAGCCACTAACCCACCATACCACTTTGGTATCCATATTTATTCATGGGTTATCGAATGTTTTAGCCACTTATTACTGTACGCAGGCACTGCTGAAAACCATGATCGATCATGATGAATACGGGCAGCGAAAATTTCGGAACTGGGAGTGTTGCTTTTTCAACGTGGGAAAGGATTATCATGGGTTATCAATTATCCAATTACTCACCACTAGTATTAAAACATGATGACTTATGACTATATTCTTGAATATCATTGTTATCCATCAATGATCGAACTACTAAGTTACGAAGAAAAGTATAGATCCAACCATCACGGGATGAACTATTAAATATTGACTGGTACCAACCACTAGCAAGCATTATCCAACTACTACCAGAAGCAGAAGTATAAATCCATATTAACAATTAGCCACTAATAAACATCAATCAAGGTAACAGCATCTCTAAGAGGCCGTGTCGATGATGACATCACGCAGTGCCAGGGCGATGAGGGAAGTGTCCGAAACTGAAGTAATTTATACATTTTGAAATTTATGGAATAAATTTCTGATGCGAATCCCTTGGAAAGGTCACTTCTAAAGTGGAAAATCTAGTGTTTTACAAGCACGAAACAGGAGTTTTGTTCGTCGAGGGTTTCAATCACAAAGATGTTCAGGACATTGCCTTTGACGCTCTTGCGCCAGACTGCAGCATACAAGTACTTCCAATTCTTTTGTCCCACTGTCTGTCTAAAGTCTGTGTTCCGGCCAAAGAAGAACTCTTTTTTGTGGGCTTTCTGCCCAAGTGCTTCACAAACTCACCGCGGTTGTGGGCAACGTTTTGCCATTTGAGGCGTTTTTCTGGCACTTGTTGTTTGGAGGCCCCTGTCCAAGCTGTGTAACCATCAGCATAGCAAGCTGTTCTGGCTCGTAGCATGACATATGTGTGGAAGTCCAAGAGAACATGGAGCAGCATAGCATGACGCATGTGTGGAAGTACAAAAGAACGTGCAGCAGCGTAGCATGACGTATGTGCGGTGGAAGTGCAAGAGAACGTGCAGCATAGCATGACGTATGTGTGGAAGTGCAAGAGAACGTGCAGCGTAGCATGACGTATGTGTGGAAGTGCAAGAGAACGTACTATGTGGTTGCAGTCGCAATGAACGTTAACATGCATCCCACCCCACCCCACCCCCACCCCCCATTAGCCCCCACACCCAAAATATCCACACGCGCACGGCCTCTTACTGGTGTTGACACCAAAAACATCATCAAACTATTTAGTCAACATCAATTAACATTGGTTAACATCAATAAACACCAGTTGCCATCAGTTGACATTAGTTAACATTAATTAACATTGAGTACCATTATTAGCATTGATTACCAGTAATTAACATCAGTTAACCAGTTCGTGGTTTCAACCCCTCTGAAAAATGAGAATCAGGAAAATCAGTTGGGATGATGACATTCCCAACTGAATGGAAAAACAAAAAATCATGTTCCAAACCACCAACCAGATCAACATCAGTTGACAATTAACTTCAATTAGTTAACATTATTTAACATCAATTACCATTAATTACCGTTAATTACCAGTACTTAACATTACTAACAGTTACGCTTCAACAACCATTCCTTTGCAGCTCCACCATGCTGTGCCACCCACGTGTGCCATGTGGCCTCCACAGCGTTCGAAGCCCTCCTTGACGGGAAGACCCGCCAGGGCATTGGTCTTGATCACCTGCGGCGGTCCGTTGGAAATCGTCGGCTTTTCATGGCTGGAAAAACTTGGTGAAGGTCTATTTGGGGGCTTCCAAAAAGATGGGGATACCCCAGGAGCTAGATGGTTTATATGGGAAAATCCGTTTTTTAAATGGATGCCTATTGAAATGGATGATTTGGGAATACCCTATTTTCGGAAATCCCCATTTAACCTCATATGAAATCCGTTTTAAAGTTCATATTATTTGAAAATCGATAGGTGTCATGTTCAAGTTCGATACTTAAGCCACCTGACAAAACCTATGTCTAATATTTCACTGACCTGAACATTGATAATAACCCATTATTAAAAACCTTAAACCCCCAATTACACCACATTACATCTCCTTTGTGATGCTTAAATCCCAACTTGAGCGGTTCCAAAGCCTCCCTGCCATTCCATTCTGGTGAAATTAGACCCCAGGAAAACCGTATACCCTCCGGTAATCAAACGTGCCAATAGGACACCCCCTATAAAAATGGAGGGTTTATAGCTCGGAACCCCCTACAAATGGAAGTTTATAGCTGGGAAAATCACCTATGAATGGGATATCTTCAGTTGCCATGTTTGGTTACCGGAGGTATTGTACCATATAGGACAACATTTCATGGGAATATTCAGCGTCGTAGCCTTCAGACAGACCCCATATATGGTAGGTGCCTCAAATTTGGGGTACCTGGCCAAGGATATAGGGTTGGTTGGTGGCTTTAACCATCTTGAAAAATATGAGTTCGTCAACGGGAAGGATTATCCCATATGTTATGGAAAATAAAAGCCATGTTTGAAACCACTAACCAGTAGGGTTGGTTTTCATGCTCAACTGCTTCGCCCGAGCTGCAAACAACTTCTGCCCATCGCGCATCTCCACGTCCACGCGATGCGCACCGAGACCGTGCAAACCTGGAACACAGGGCACTGGGCACTGGATGGGAACACCTGGAGTTGTACCAGCTATCGAACGAAAATACCAAAAACCATGAACTGGTTGGTGGTGTATCAACCCCAAAAAACATGAGTCATCTCAACCAATCATCCCATGGGTGAAAAAAAAGAAAATTTCGAAGCCCGCAACTAGGGAAAATCGTGATTTCAACCAATGAACATGGAGACTTAACAAATCAAAATGGGATTTCACAGACGAAAAGTTGTTGTGTAGAACATGTAGGGATTTACCCGCCTCATGCGCCATGACAGCATGTCAACAGGGGGTCATCTTGCGCCTCTACAAAGATGAATTTTAAGGGGGTTATAACTTAAATTGCACGCCCTAAAAGATGCAACCCCAAGAATGGAATTTGGAACATCATTTCCCTATTGATAATGCGCGTTTTTGGCGGTGTAACTGCTCTTGTATACTGGGACCTACAACAAAACTGGGTAGACCTAGGAACTCGTAACCCATCATTGTAGTTGGACATCATATTTTGTCTATCCAGACTATTTCGGCCATTCAACGTCTCATTTGGCTTGATCGTGGCTGGAGCCGCTATAATTTCACCTGGTCAAGGCGCATCACCTAAGGACAGCCAAATGGAGATGACCATGAAATTTGCCAACCATTGGCAGCGACATAATATTGCCATATTGCTTCACTTTGCTGGTTTTTAAAAATTGTATTCCGTGAATGTCTCCACCACATCATTGCTATATCCCATTGTCCTGGAAATATGCGCCCATTATACCCCTTATACCCGAGCATAGCGTGTTGATCCTCGTAAATGCGGGCATGATCCATGGTGATCAATGGATGGCACATAAAAAACATCGCAGTTATGAGGGATCAGTCGTTATCCAGGCAAGAGACCCCAAAACAGTTTGGGGGGTGGGAGGATCATGTATGATAATGTTGACGTTGTTGATGTTGATGATGATAGTGATGATGATGATAGTGATGATGATGATGATGATGATGATGTTGAGGAGGATGAGGATGAGGATGATAATGCGGAAGGTGAAGTGGAGGAGGACAAGGTGCAGGATGATGATGTTGAGAAGGAGGAAGATCATGATGTTGAGGATGATGATGTTGAGGAGGTTGGTGAAAAGGATGATAATGTTGCGGAAGATGAGGTGGAGGACGGAGGAGGATGATGTTGCGGAAGATGGCGTGGAGGATGATGAAGTTGGGAATGATGATGATGTGAAGGGGGAGGAAGAGGATAATGTTGGGAACGATGATGTTGAGGAGGAGGAAGGTGAGGATGTGGGGGATGTTGTTGTTGTTGTCGTTGTCGTTGTTGTTGTTGTTGTTGTTGTTGTTTTCGTTGTTGTTGATGTTGATGATGATGATGATGATTCTGATGATGATGATGATGATGGTGGTGGTGATGGTGATGATGATGATGACGGTGAGGATGATGATGAGGTTGAGGATGATCATGAACGGCCCAGAACCTAGGACCACACTTTGTGCGAGCCTGCGCAGTCGAAAGGCACTTCAACATGTCACAAGAGCCACTTGATACGGAAATTTACAAGTAAAATGCCGCAGACCAGAGTAAGCACCCCGATCAAACACCGGCCTTTACAGTTACCGTAAGAAACCCTCAGTGTGGACACCCTGTTTGGGGAAAGGGTCAACTTCAAAAGATCGTTCACCACATTCTAACCAGCTTGATTTACCACTCACTGATAGGGATCATTTCCACTTGCTCACTCGGGCTTTCTTTCCCTCCAACAGTCCCACTCTTGGAAACCTTGCAGTGCATCTTCATGTCGCTCTTTAAAGCATATGTAAATATAAATATATATCCGCGAAACTAGCCACATTTACAGGAAAAAAACATACACATATGAAATATCCAAGGCAAACCAGGAAACACCGACAAAACTTTGTTCCAAGGAACAAAAACGTACCAAAGCTTTGTCGCTAAGTTTGTCCGGCCAGTCCTGACGGCAAGACAAAGAATTGCATTGCGAAAGACCTTGTTGGGGATCATCCAGTCGCAAAGAACCCTTTTAAATGAGATAACGTGCAGAACGGTGACTTGTTGATCAAGGTTATAGACATTTACGATTCGTAGGATGATTGCTCAAGTGACTTGTCGGTCGGTTTAAAAAATAGCAGTTCATGGTCAATCTGATTGATGCCCTGCAAACAAGTTCTGGTTGGTTAGCAAATGAACCCCCCACTGAACAACAAATCCACCGTAGTTAGCACACCCGGTGATCATGCCCCTATCTCCGACCATTTCCAGAAAGCCGTAGACCCCACCGCCAAGATGGGCACGGGAGGAAGATGACGAGCTGCCTTCTGCTGCTGAAGAAGGCGCAACTCTTTGCCTTTTAGGCCCTTCACG
>Ga0126342_10009507_pt1 | contig 17421 bp, 16 predicted proteins | sample Cyp1metagenome_FD_92528 | JGI IMG/M metagenome (GOLD analysis project Ga0126342, IMG submission 92528) | Coral microbial communities from Lord Howe Island, Old Settlement Bay, Australia - Cyphastrea 1 metagenome | ecosystem: Host-associated > Invertebrates > Cnidaria > Coral ... | reverse complement strand
TTGTTCCAATGATTTGTGGCTCCGGAGGGTCGAAAAGTAGGCTCGCTAAAGCGGCGGGTGCGGAGCCAGCTGGCCAGATGAGAGATGAAAAATTGCACGCCGTTGTGGCACGAAGCACATTTCTAAGTCAAAATGTACAAGACACACCAGGTCCGGACCACTTTTGGAAGTTGCGATGTCGAAAAAGTGCACGCGATTGTGGCGCGAAGCACATGTCGAAGTCAAAATGTATAAAACACACCAACTCCGGACCACTTTTGGAAGTTGAGATGTTGAGAAAGTGCACACCATTGTGGCGCGAAGCACATTTCGAAGTCAAAATGTGAAAAACACCACATGCTGGGACCACTTTTGGACGTTCAGATGTTGTTTCGCGCGGCAGGCGCACGGGAGTGTGCACCTTGCCAAAAATGAGCAAAACGTCAGGGTTGCGTGGCATTTCCAAAAACGATGGCAGGTGTGGGACATTTGAAGAGGATCTGCAAAGATGCATTTTCCGTGGTAGGCGCTGTGCAAGAGACATGTTCATCAGAGCTGTTGGGAGGTCCGGGCAGCACTTCGCATGACCCGGTATCACTTTTTCGTGGCAGGCGCAGTAGTTTAGATAGGTGGAGTCAAAAAATCGCAAAACGCATTGGTACGAGGCCGTCAGCTCTGCACTCAACTTTCCATTTTTGAAGGAAGTCTCGCCGAATTGCTTCGTTTTTGATGTTGTCAACTTTAAAAAATGAGGAAATCTCAGAGAATTGCTTCGTTTTTGATGTTGTCAAGTGCACAAATTGAGGAAGTCTCGCTGAATGGCAGCGTTTTTGATGTTGTCAAGTTCAAAAACTGCGGAAATCTCGCAGAATAGCTGCGTTTTCAAGCTTGCAGATAGATAGATAGATCGATCGATCGATCGGTCGGTCGTAGATAGATAGATAGATAGATAGATAGATCGATTAGGTAGGTAGACAGGCAACTACAACTACAACTACAACTCCAACTCCAACTCCAACAACTACTACAAATACAACTACAACTACAACTACAAATACGACAACAACAACAACAACAACTACTACTACTACTACAACAACTACTACTACTACTGCTGCTGCTACTACTACTACTACTACCAAACCTACAACTACAATTACAACTACACTACACTACACTAATTACACTGCAGCACACTACAACTACAAATATACATGCAACTACAACTACTACACTACATTACACAACAATCCACAACACCACGCGGCACTAATTAGATTACATTACACTGCGTCTACAACTGCGACTGCAACTGCAACTACAATCACAACTACGCCTACATTGCACTACGCTACACTACACTAATTACAATACACTACAACTACAACTACACTACTTTACACTACACTGCACCACACTACCGTACACAACCCTACAGCACACTGCAATACACTACAATATACTACACTAATTACACCACAACACAGCTACAACTGCAACTACACTACACTAATTACATCACATTAGAACTACAACTTACAACTACAATTCCACTACACTACACTACAACTGCACTACACCACACTACATCCAACAGTTGTGGTGAGGTGACCACTGCAACCATTGCAACCACTCCAAAAACAAAACTCCAACCACCTGTCGGTCCATCAGTGGATTCGCTCTGCCATCCGTGATTCACAACCACCAACCTCTCCTACTATAGGTTTCCTATTTTTGAAACTTCCGACACCGCCTTGTGCGGTACTACTGGTAGGTTTACGTATGGCATGTAGTTTCCCACATTAATCATTTGAAGCCACCAACCAGAACATTTCCAGACTAGCCCAGAATCTTTAACCATTTCTGAAGACACCAACCAGAATCTCCTCGTGAAATACACTGGGAAGCACACTGCGAAGCACCCTCTGATAATCATAGCTATAGGATTTGAAGTTTGGCGTGTTGTTCATTTGGTGAAACACATTTACAGATCCAGATTTTCCCTTCCCAGATTTCCCAGGTAAGATTACCAGAGAGTACGGTATATGCATTAAACCCCTTGCTGTCGTCAAAACATGTTAATGTGTTCTTGACCTGAGGTCCAAAATCACAATGGGATACCCACCAAATCTGCTCAAAACAGCCATGTTTTGCCCTAAGATTGCCATGTTTTGGTGGTAAATCTCCGATGTTACGCACACAATCCGATTGGTTCTATATCCCATAGATCCCCACTATATCCCCAATCATTTGTCCGAACGTTGTCTCCCCACTTTCCAATTGTAAATCCCATGGTCAACCCCCATTGATCATTATATCTCCACTGTATAATCCCACGTGCCCGCCACAAACTCCCGGATCTCTAGGTCATAGATCCACCATTACTGGGCCATGCGGATCTCTGGGATGTAATCTACTATTCTCCCGTTTTCTTATCATCTTAGAGTAGAACATGGAATTTTCAACGATGCTCACATTTTAGTGAGGATTCGTTTTAAAAACTCATATTCTATCTACTCCAGGATGACTTCTTTTGTCCATATATTTCCATGTCGCCCCACAACTAATGGACCTCTCCCAGATCAATTCCACCTGCACCGTGTCCAGCTGCATCTGAATCTCATTCAGCACTGAAAAGACTTCCTTCACCTGGCGGACTGCATGTGCGTTGACACGAGAAAGGCCGTAATGGCAGTGGAACCTAACTTTTTTCAATATTCACATGACGTGGATTTGAACATGTCATCATCTGGTTGTATATATATATATGGAGGTTTCCTAAAATGGTGGTACCTCTACATCATCTATGTTCAAGGGATTTTTAATTATAAACCATCCATTTCGGGGTACCCCCATTGTAGGAAATCCCCATATCAATGTTGGTGATGAAATTGGAACATGCAGACTGATTTTGCTGAACTTCAGGTGGATTGTGTATAGGCGTCTCATCTACTTTATAGACTTGTAGATTTGATTATGTTTGATCAGTGGATCAGTGGCCATGATGTTTGATCAGATTGATTTGTACATGTGGAAATCCTCGGTTAAAAAAGACTGGAAACCGAGTGCGCTCTGTGTGTTGTTGGTAAAACACTGATCATCTGCCAGGGCCCGATGAAAGGGGGATGCTGTCTTTCCGTAAAAGGTCAAGCCCTTCTGGGTGCAAAACATCATTTTAGAAACATCCCAAACTGGACATACATCATTTCTCGGTGAACTCCAAAGAGCCTCCGCTCTCAAGGCTCCGCTGGGCTTGGAGCCAAGCAAGGGATCCTGGATAGCAACAAAAGTGCGACATTCACACAACAAACATCAGGAATCTTTTGGGATATTCTGGGATATTTTGGAATATTTTGGGATATTCTGGTGTATTTTGGGATGTTCTGGGATATGTTTGGACATGTTTGGATCTTTTGGGATATTCTGGGATATTTTGGAATATTTTGGGATATTCTGGTGTATTTTGGGATGTTCTGGGATATGTTTGGACATGTTTGGATCTTTTGGGATATTCTGGGATATGTTGGAATATTTTGGGATATTCTGGGATATTTTGGGATGTTCTGGGATATGTTTGGACATGTTTGGATCTTTTGGGATATTCTGGGATATGTTGGAATATTTTGGGATATTCTGGGATATTTTGGGATGTTCTGGGATATGTTTGGATATTTTGGGATATTCTAGGATATTTTGAATTATTCTGGGATATTTTGAATTATTCTAAAATATTTTGGGATATTCTGGGATATTTTGAATTATTCTGGGATATTTTGGGATACTTCTGGGATATTTTGGAATATTTTTGGATATTATGGGATACTTCTGGGATATTTTGGAATATTTTGGGATATTATGGGATACTTCTGGGATATTTTGGGATATTTGGATTTCGTTGAACATGTTGGGTAATAACATTCCATCGGTATCCATCGGTGACAGTAATCATCTTTCCGGCACATGTCAATCTAAATTTGAATCCCCATGAAGATTGAGTCCCATCCCCCAAAAGACTTGGTATTGCAATCAGCAAGTGTTCCTTATAGTTGGTTATATATCGCGATAATTATACTAATTTGGCCCATTAATTGATATCATATCATATATATAATACATACAACACACAGTGATCCACCCAAAAAAACGAAGTTTGTAAAATCCGTGTGGGGCTCAGTCACTACATAATTGTTCTATCTGTTTGGGGCTAAACGTATGGAGATTTCCATGGGAATTCCCAAAATGTATGGTTAATGGAAAATCTTATGATGGAGGATTTGGGGGTGCCCCAATTTTTTAGGACCCGCCCTTTTGGGACGAAGCAAAGACGCCAAGAGTCAGACACCTCCGTCATGCGTCTGAGCATGACGGCCATCTTACCTCGGAAAGGAACGAAGAAATCCCTCAGCGCTGGGTGCCCGGTGCTGTCATTCAAAAGACGTAGTAACCAATGGATTTTTGTAGGAAATGACCTACAAATAGTGTGGGTGAGAACCACATCTATGTTACTCTATCAGCAGGTATATGCCCAGTTACAAGGTGGTGCCCCAGCATCCTTTTCTGGGCACGACCTTGTAGGAAGTAGGGCTACTAGCCTGTGATACATCGAACACAACCCTGGTTTAAGAAAATATCAATCAGGGATATTAACCAACTAAGTGGGATGATCCTCCAAGTACGCAACTTGGACACAAATCCATACCATCCAAGGTGTTGCTGTACTGGGCTGCATGAATATGCGCTTTTCGGAGTACATGTAGGTGACATTCGCAATTGAACAAACAACACCTAAAATAATCCACCTGCAGTTTGTATTAACTACATCCTAAATACGAACACGTGTAGCAGTCATGTCATCTTTTTTAAAAAAAGTCAACAGTGATAGGGATGTAGAACTAAACACAGAAATGCAGAATCCCAGTTTGACTTGTCCCAGCCACTCCCCCTAAATCTGGGCTATCTTTCAAGGTGGATTTGGCCCTGAAATTTCCAGCCATATCAGCATTTACCAAAACTGCTTGGTGGTTGAGCCACCCCTCTGAAAAATATGACTTCGTCACTTGGGATGATGACATTCCCAATATATGGAAAATAATGAAACAAAACACATGTTCCAAACCACCAACCAGAAAACAAATGGTTTGTTCCTTGAAATTCAGTTGAAAGATTTCGTCAACTGGAGCATTCTCTCCAATAAGACGAACATCAAACACCACTCGACAGCGAACCAGAACATGACCTGCGGCCCGTAGCTGTCGGTAGATGGTTTGTTTCTCCTCTGAAGTCTTAAGCAACACCATGGATTAGTGGAGCCATCCGCAGTCATTTGGGGACGAAATATCCCGTTTTGAGGGATGGCAATGTTTATAAGCTGACCAAGCTCTTGCCTGTTCCCATGAAACTTGGTTTATATGGTGGTTTCTGAAAATGGGGATCCCCAAAACAATGCTAAAATGATCTAGTTTCGGATGATTTGGGGGTATCCACATTTCAGGAAACCTCCATATGCTTTAGGTTTGATCCCTCGTCATTTCCAGTGCTGGTCTCCAATGATGGGCCAACAGACTTGGTTCCAAGAAATCAGGTATACGGTTAACCCCATTGTAATGGTTATGGGGAAAATGATCATGCGATTAATGAATTATTGTGGGGATTATTACCAAATCATGGGGTATAACGTAAACCACAATCATAAACCAACGGATTGTGGGGATTCTTGGGGTATTCGTGGTTTGACTCGAGGAAATTAGTCAAACATGACCCCTCCACATTTTGTGGCTTCAATCAGGATTTCAAGCGAGGCCCCAAACAATGCCTTAAGAACAAAAATAATTATGATTCAAATCTGGGAAAATGAAACTATCAACGGATTGGTTTTCGGGAAAGCACAATCGCAAAGCATCCATTTTTCAGACTAAATACTTGGTCCAATTACTGTGGTTGTACCGGTGATACCCAGCCCGAAACACAGAATAAGGTGAACTTGACTAACGAGAACGGTGGACTCAACATGATTGCGTCGAACATAAACTGATTCGTCCTTAGCCTACGGTGTCCTCAAACATGGGCCGCTGTTGGTTCACAAACCAACAGCAGGATTCCTGTATATAATTCATAGTGATAGTCCCCAATATACTGGATAGTATCATCTTCTGAAATCATCAACCAACAGGGCCTTTGAACACTGCTCAAATGGAGTTTGTTCTTTGATACCCTCTGGAAATGAGAGACTTGGCAATCAAAAATCCTCCATTTACAGATGACTTCCCCGTTAGAACCTCCATTTACAATAATTATAAGGGATTTTCCATTGCCACGTTTGATTTTTTTAATGGAAATCATCAAGCTCGCTACAGATACGGCCGAGTTGCCCTCCAGTCTCTTATATCCTCAGCTGCTTGGTGACACCAACGCCGCATCTTAAGAGATGAGAGATGTTCCACTTTTTTGGTACGGGGATACAATGGAAATATCATGGGGATATGATATACAAGAACCTATACCATTTCATGGGCATATGACATAAACAAGAATCTGATCTTTGGGGTGTCTGAAAACGGTGATTCATCCTGATTTATGGAAACCCATGGGAAAGACATGATTCCATGATGATAAACAATTGGATCCTGACGCTGGCATGTGGTACCATATGTATCCATTTGTGTTACAAGGAGAGGGCCTCGAACGATAACAAAGTTGACGCGCATTTCACTTGGTTAAGGAAAAGACAAACCAAGGCAGGAAAGTCCGAGGAGGCTCAATATCAATATATATATTATATATATATATCTATCTATCTATCTATATCTATCTATATATATATAAGCCCATATAATGCATAATGCCTGTTACGAAGGAGGCTGCTTGGGTAGACATGACTGCGGTGTCTCACCTTGTAGCGACAAAACAAGATGGGTTGATCCAAATCCCTATGAAAGTGAATTGAGCATTCCCATCCTGAAAGGACTGGGTATATAAACCAAGTTTTCATAGTTGCTTCGATATCCCATAAATTACACAGAATGTAAATATATATATATGACTATATATAAATACATAATATTTACATGTATATATATATATATATATTCATGTGTATATATATATATGTATATACATATAATCATGTATATATATATATATTATATTATGTATATATATATATAATTATAGTTTTAGCTATATTTACATGATTGTGTATAATATATATATATATATATAAACCAGCAGATTGGTTACGGCTGTTTTAGGAAACCATCTGGTGGAGCCCCAGGACGCCCGTCATGCTTCATTTCTGGAGGGCTACCCTTGGGGTACTCTTGTGAAACATCTCCCCTGTGACAGTGGTAAATATTAATGGGTAATACTAACTATGGAATATATGTGTATATATATATGGCAAATACAACTAGTAACTATGCTAAATATGATAACTATGGTGATATGATTACTTATTTACTATAGTTTGTATAACCCTAGCCTTAGTATACCATTTACCATTAGTATTACCATTACTATTATATGAATAATGTAACTAATAACTATGGTCAATGGTAAATATGACTATGTTATATATATATATATGAATGGGTAAACACTGGGTGAAAATTATGGGTAATATATGGTAAATACCTATGGTAAATAACTATTAACTATAACGATGGTAATTACTATGTATGAATGGGTACAGTAAATATTCGGAACATTATTAGTAACTGGGTCATACACAGTTAATGGGTAAATACTAAGTATTACCAGACAAATACATGTAAATACTATTTATATCTATTTATGTAATAACTATGTATTACTGGGAACATATATGTAAATGTTTCACTATAACCTGAATAATTCGGCAATGGAAATGAGTTCCCGGCAAATTACTAAGCATAATTCCAGTGAGAACAGTGAGGTCCTGATGAACATTTACCCACGAATATATACCCTCTGGTAAACTAACATAACAATTTTTGATTGGTAAATCAACTATTTCTATGGCCGTGTTCAATAGCTATGTTAGTTTACCAGTCCAGTCACTTCCAGCAGCCTGGGTTGGTCCAACCTTTTCGGCAGCCGGCCTATTGGTTGTGAAAAGAAAATGGAGGTTATAAAGCTATCTTTGAAAAAATGACGGGAAATAGGCAGTTTTTTCTGTAGTTTTTAAACAGTCTGTCTAATTTCTTGTATTTATCTATGATCTACAGTCAGTGTATGGTGATTGCTGGAGCACTTATCCCCAACAATGCATGCCTTCAACTCCGTGAGGCATGGCTAAAGATTTACTCGCTTGTTCATAGCAAACAATCACAAACATATTCAGATATTCAGAAGGATTATCCCATGAAGTATCCAGTTACTGAGTGCACATCCAAGTACTCATCCATATTATGTCTTAGTTTCTATCTGATTGTGCGAGTATCCCACAGCATCCATAAGTGGCCCAGTGCACCCAAACGGGATCCTCCCAAATAAGCCCCAGCATCCTTTTCGCAGATCCCAAACTTGCTTCTCCACATCCACCTGTGGATGAGGTCAACACCCACAAAACATATTGGGGCGTTGACATGGGGAGTGATTCATCAACCCTGTATACATGTTACTGGGGCAAGTATGAGCAACATCAAACGGATATAACAAAAACAACGACATAAGAATAAATACTAATACTAATAGTAATAATAATAAACAATAACAAATAATAATAAATAATAAAAAAAAACTAATAACAATAATAATAACTAATTATATATATATAATGTACATATTATTGTCATTGATTACTAAGAACTATGCTGTTTGATATTCTGATAATATCACTTCAGGGTCTAGGTAAGCAATGACCAAACAATGACCACAGTTGTCATATTGAACTCCCCAGCAATGCTCCGAACATGTTTTGAAATGGGTTATCAACTAAGGTTTGTAGGTCTATAACTCACATTAACAGATGGTTACCCTACAGTGATTTAGCATACATGTTGAAAAGCCGCCACTTGCAGACTACTTTTCCGAACAGGAAACTATGGTTTTCCACATAATTTTGTATGTTTGCCCTAGGGGAATGACTATCTCATAAGAGATTGTGTTGTAGAGGCTTATCAACTAAGGTTTGTTGGTTAATAACCGCACAGTAGCAGTGATTAATGACCACATCTAACCACCAAACAACATATGGGGGCTTCCTTGAAAATAGATGGTTTATAATGGAAAATCCGTTGAAAATAGATGATCTAGGGGTATGCCACATTTTAGGAAACCCTCATATGGTTTGATGACCAACCACTCCGAAACTGCCTCATCTTCCACCTCTCTTTCGAACAACGTGTCGTCCTCCATGTTCACAGCCGCACGATTCCGCCGCGATGGACGGCGCGGCCGTGGCCACCGGCGGGGGAGCAGGAGAACCTGCGGGCAGCGGGGGCTTTGCCCATTTGAAATGTGGATTTAATATGATTCGAGCATCAGTTGATTTTATTTTGATATACTTTGCCTGAGTTTTTTGTGATTCGGGGACCATTGCAATCACTACACAGAAGAACTATTCTCGTTTTCATTCCATAAATGCAGGATTAAGCTCAGAATCTGAGAACATGAAGTATATTAAGTATATATCAAAAGCATCCTCAGTAAATCCGAGTCAGCAAAACGTGGAGATAAAACCCCAGAAGTGGGGTTTGACAATATCTGCTGATACAAGTACCAACAAAAATGTTCGTTTGAGAAGAACATGGGGTTCTGCTGGGTATGGAGCGCTACAACAACAGGAATGTTGCCAACAAATATCATAATTTCACCAGGAATCACGGGGAGTGAGACAACATGTGATTGAACACTATAACTATATATATATACACATATGTGTTCATGATATGTTACATACATGTATAAAATCATGTATACCTTTTATATATAATTATATATATACACATATGTACATACATATTAGTCAAATGAATTCAAATGATAATTTCACATAGCCTACATGGGTACTTGATTAGTTGGCAGTGGTTGGTCTTTGGATCTGCACACCAGAAATGGTAACCGCTTAATCATCATGAATCGATAATTGTACATTTTGAACTGGCATAGCCTTCAAAAAAGGAGTGAACGCCAGGATTGTTCACCACCTACGAGTTGCGATTCGCGACACAAGAATTGGAAAGTCAGATTGTGATGTGCACCAGCTAGTCACCATCTACTAAGTTCAGGGGATTGTCCCAGCCAGGTTTCGAGACCATGCGGGAAGCAAGGTTGTGTTGCCATTGAAACCAAGCTTGCCGTTGGTGGGTCAGGGCCCCTTTTTTTTCATTTTCATAAAGTGGTGTAAAGCTGCCATAGTCACCATATGTCACCATCCCCATGGGTCATCACCTTCGCCCGCTTGGCTCCGGGAGGTGATGGAAGGTTGACCTACAGGTCTCCATCGGCTCATTGGAAGGACCCAACAGGTGGTCCCCCTGGTGATGTTGACGATTTTCTTGAGAGCTTGAGTGGGAAAATATGGGTGGGACATTCCAACTTGGGGCAATCTGAAGCCCAGAATCAACAATTTAAGCATGGATCAAAAAGCCAACAAGGTCGAAAAGTTGAACATCTGGTTTCTATTTCCGAAATTTCCTGTCCAAAAAAAAATCTTGGCGTTCGCAATAATCCCTGAACTCAGTCAATTTATGTCTAGTGTAACTGGCGGGGTTATCCAGCGTGCAACCACTTGCTACCAGCAAACATGGCACAACAATCAGTCTGTCTTCGAAGTTTCGGGTCCGTTTTCAGTTATGTTTGTTGGTTTATGTTACCCACGTCCCGCGTGAACTACTTCTATGTACATCATTGTATAGTACATCTACCTTCTCAACTGAACAGAGATTGGAACTGTGTCGAATCCAACTTAGGAAACATAAATCAACTTCCCATAAAAGAAAAAAAACTTCTTACCCTCTGCTCATTGAACAAAACTATGGAAAACGGTCCATTGAGTTCGGTGATGACATATTGAGTTCGGTGATTGTCGATAGCTACGTACTGGAGGGTACCCATTCACCCCATCTTGGATCCTGGTCATAGATATATCCACCAGAAATCCTGGTTGTATCATGTTATATCTACCACTTGTAATTCTTAGTAAAATTGCCCATTCCAATTTCATGAAACACTGGTAAAACACATATATTTCCACGATAATCCGAATTTCATTTATTATACAGTATATAGTTTTATCATGTTTTATACACCGTTCCAAGTTTCATTATAGTTAGTCCCAATCTCATGTAAAATCCCCGTTTTCGAGCTGTTGGACAGTCAAACCAGAGGCGAACTGCCACCATGATACCTCCTCCTCCTTCTCCTCCTCCTCCTCGAGTTCACCTGTGAAGGTCTGATGCTGGTTGGTTGGTGTTATACAAGGGCATGTGTTGTGTGAAAAGGCATGGTTATAGTTTAGCAAAACCAAAAAATAACAGAACACAACATAACATAACCGTATTTTCACGTTTATAGTTTATCCAAATTATAAACAGAACATAACACAACATAACATAACCATACATAACTGTATTCTCATGTTTATAGCTGATCAAAACTGGAAGTTTGTAAGCATCAGCATAATCATCTTCTGGCCAAAATTGCTTAAGGCCTTTTACTGTGTCTGATGGAGCTTTGGTCGGGATTGCTTATGGCCAACATGGCGCATTTACGAGATTTACCTGCCCAATGATGCTTGTTCATAGCTATGCTATTTGACCACCGGGTCAATTCCCGTGAAATTCCATGAAAATCCATAAAATCCCCATTTGTTGACATTTAACCACCATTTTTCCCATGAACCCCCCTCCATTTTTTGGTTTCCAACCTCTCAACATTCTTTGCCAAACAGGTATACTCTTTCCGTTGCAGAAAATCCCTCCAGGGCAGGCATGATCCCCAGCGTCGCCTCTGGCTATTTAACATAGCTATAGAACATGGCCAATTTATAGATGATCTTTGATAATTTGCCTTTAAACATGGTAATTCTCCATAGCTACTAGTACATTAAATAACCAGAGGGTGTATATATATATACATGTAGGTATAATATATTGTATCTAACTTATATATAAATGTATATATATATATATATACTAGGTATTCAGATATATGGGTTGGGCCAAACTCCATTCCACAATCATCACTGGCCAAGGGTGGCCTTTTTGGGCCAAGGGTGGCCTTTGTGCCCCAAAGCCCCAGAACAGCTATGGGGTAAACCTATAAGAATAAAACCACAAACAAGATGCAGAGAACCGGCGAACGGGAAAAACAAAACACGCCGGTACATTGAACCTTTTTTTATTTTTTTAAGGCTTACTATAGAATTATATCACCCTGATAAACCGCACATCCCTATAGAAACCATGTTTATTCATGACCAAGTGGAGGGTTTTCCTCCAAAAAGATAGGACAGTTGAACAGTTGAACACCTGGAGTTCTTATCAGGGAACCATCGAAGTACCCTCCTGGAAACACTTAACATGTCATCTTTTTTGGGGGTTACTAGAGATTCCCGATTACCCTCTGGTCATTTAACATAGCTACGAAAATGGCCCATTTATAGTTGATCTACTTATTAAAAATGATGATTTTCCATAGCTACGTTAAATTACCAGATGGTACATCCCATGTCAATCCCATGAAAACACCATGTCCCATGGCCTTCCATGGCCGCGGCTTTTTCCGTGGCCGCGGTTTTTTCCGCGCGGAGCTCTGCCGCGGCCTGCGCTGCGCGGACGGCTGAGGCCACGTCGACGTTTTGGTCGTGCACCGCCACGGAAAGTTCGTGGGTGATGAAGTCACCAGCCTTGGGATGGGATGTATATGGATGTATCCTGGTGAACAAACAGTTTGCTATTGGATATGGCCTTGATTTACATCATAAAAATGATGCTTATCCAGAGCAATTTATGTGAGTGACTACCAGAGGGTAGCCAATGGAATATGCTAGGATGTGAATGGTTGAACATATGGAAAAATAATCTGAACATATATGGGAGAATGTGTTTTGACACTGCGAATTTCAACTCTGCTCATATAGGGATTCGTGTGGAAATCAAGAATAAGTGGGATACATCCATGGGAAAATATGGATTAATATTGGATTATCATGATTACTCATGGAATGTGAATATATAATCGGGATAATCATGATAATGTGATAATGGATGCACCCAAGTATGGTGGGATATAGTATGGGATAGTTTTTGGAATATCAAATGTATAATGGTGGGATTATCATGGATAATTGTCCCAATAGTGAATGGGATAATATGATAATAATTATTATGGGATATTGGATTATAATGATCCCTTTTCAACAGGTGAGTAGAACCCCACATCGTAACTAAGTCGAACTAATCTATAGTTCTACTTCAAGGAGTTCCTGTACTGAGGGGCAACGATGCTGCGGGGAGCCTACGGGTATGGCACCTGCCTCTCTAAGTTAGTTTCACATCCGTTTTTCACAAACCATACCTATGGCACGCAAGAAGAAGAAGAAGAGTAGAACCCCAGCATTAACAATAGACCAATTGTTTTTTTGACACTGCTCATATCGGGATTCATTTGGGATTCACCTGCTAAATGGGATTACTAGGATGAAACCCATGTACGAGTCCGAACAAACCATCCTGGCAATCCTGAAACATCCAAGGAACATGACGCTGGATGCATTCTGAAATGGTCTTGCCTGCATCGTGTGGGGGGAGCCCAGTTGGTAGCGCTTGAGAAATCATCAAGGCCAGTGAGAGATAAGTGCAAGGCCGAAACCGCTAGGGCGTCCCTGTTTTTTGTTACCTTTCCAATGTTCCATTACAGCGACCATGCTCTTGTACCAATTGGATGTCTAGGGAAAGACAAATTTCATACGAAATCCCATGGTTTCAAATGGTTTCATATGTTTTCATATGGTTTCTATAGTCAGTCTCCCATGGTTCTTACCATTCTATGGCTAATTCCTATTTTCAAGGGCGGAGCTCCTGGGCGTTACCAGATCTTTCCCAACGGAATGAATTGTTTTGTTGTTTGTAAAATATCTGAGCTGTTTTCAATGCTTTTCTCCAACACTTTTCTCCAAAGTCTTCAGAAGTGGATCCATTTTATACTATACACAGTATCACAGTAGGGGATATGTATTATATTTTAAATACAGTTGGGTATATCACCGGTATAATGGGTGATATCACAATCGTATATCTTCAGACGAGGCAGAACTACACAGTAGGTGTGGCCAAACATTTTCGGAATCCTCGGGATGCCGATCTGAATGATCTGAGGCCTAGGTCCTTAGGTCTTGGTTCATGAACCCATGAGTCAACTAGTGAGTGAAAAATAGATCCCCCTAATCAACCCAAAAGTTTTTCCAAGTGAACTCTGAGTCAACTTATCAACGATCAAGTCCCTCTTGGTTCAAAAGAGACAAACCACCACTGAGCCTGGCCATGATTATTTCTGGAACATCTGTTTTTTTTCCTGACAAAATCATGAGAATCACTGACGCATTTTAATATTATCAAAACACTCAATTTAAACATATATGTATCAGCTATCTGTCTAAATAATTATATATATATATGGTTCAACATCTCATGTAGTAAACTCAATAAACCATCCCCACCAGCTTTTGAACCGCCGCGCCTTCCTTCCAAGCCCGGCGGGCAATTTTGGGGTATCCACCACTATAGATGTGTTTCAAAGTGGCCTGGCTGAAAACGCAGAGTTGACGCGGAGTTCAGGTGGTTAACGTTAAGGCTGATCAGGGGGATATTTCACGAACTAGTGAATGGGTTTATAGCTAGTTCATTGAAACTGAAAAAATGAAAACTCTGAAAATATTGAGGGTATCATTTGGACAGGGGGGTATCATAATACATGAAGATTGATAATGCAATTGTTATTGATAATATATGTATATAATACGGTTGTTCTTCAATTATGTACATCAAATAACTGGAAAAATTGGGGAAGTATCATGTGGAAAATTGGGTGTATAACTTGGAAGAAAAAACATGAGTAATGTCAACCCTGGATTAATAGAGCCCTAAGCTGTTTAATTGGGGGGTACCATTTAAGTATCAGATTCTCACAATTTGGGGAATACACCCCTAATTAATCAACCATGGTTTAGGAATCCGGGATTGACATTACATGATATGACTTGAAATATTGGAGGGGTATCAGTTGGAAGATGGGGTATATAATTTGGAACATTGTGAATACATTGGTATATAATAGAATAGGGAGAGAGAGATATATATATATATATATATATATTGTAACAATATTCATAGATATACATATATCACAGTTAATACACTGGAATGCTAAGAATCGGCTAAGAATATGGTTTTGGGGTGTCTGAAAATGGTGTTGCAGTGCCCAATAGGGATGATGAACTCTTGTGGATGGAATGGGGGGTATCTTGCAGATTATTGCAGACGAAGCGTATCTCTTTTGTTGGCTAAACCACCATAAATCGTTGCCCTCTAGTAAATCAACAAAGACCCTGCCAAATAGGGGTTGGAACATTAGTTTCCGATAAAATTCGTGATTTTACCAGAGGTATTTTCATAGCCATCAGAACAACAAGGTGGTGCCCCCAAGACAGCTAAGTTGGTTTAAAACTCCAATAACTAATAACTAGGACTTACGGTAGATACATATTTATTTATATGTAGTTAATTGGGTTAGAAATCAACTTACAATGGCTTACAATTGGAGGAGAGCACCACATTGAACCTCTTATAGACTCATTCCCAGTGCCGCCCAGGTGCATTTTTGTGAGACCGACACACCGCTCGAACAGCCGCTTCCAGCACTGTGTGAACCTGCCAAGGCAATGGGAGGCCAAGCAATCGCACACAATATGGTGGTTGCTTAAAATGGAGGATCCCCAAAATCATGAATTTCGAAGTATAATAAAATGGTCATATGTCGCAGATATGTCATTGCAAGGTTGTGACCCCCGTATGTTGATTGGTTTAAAAACTCCATTAACTAATTAGATGTAGATGTATCTATCATAATTGACCCAATCTGTTGAACAAACCAAACATGATCAAGAATGAAACTACCAAAGCTGGCACCCCTGGACTTAAGGAATGCATCTATCAAAGTCAAAGGTCTTATTTTTGTATATTTTTGGTGGGTTCCGTATTGGTCTTTGGGGCAGAGGGAAAACGGATTCAAGGTTCATGCAATACAAATATGCAGCCCTAACATGACCTATATGCAGACTCGGTAAATCCGAGAATATCATCCCTTCAATTGCTATGTTGGATTGCTTCAATTATGATTTATATCCATACTCCAGGATAGATAAAACACTCCTCAGATAAAACAACACTTTCTAACGATATGCGTCATCTTTACCCCAAAAATTTCCCACGTTAGCTTTGCCATCGTTTGCCATAGGAAATAGGATCCATAGGTTTGCCACACGTCCAAGTCTGCAAGGAAATGTCCAACCATGTGGTCAATGGGCGCGCAAACATGGTTGCATAAGTGACTTTCCTTATCACAATTTCCAATCAAATATGAGAAATAGTTGGTTGGAAATTACATAATCAAATACATTTACATTGGATTTATAGATACAGTATGATACAGTAAGCATTTGTAAACCACATATTTTAACATATTTTAACCAGTGGACCCCTTGTTATTGTTGCTTGATGACTGCAACATACTACATGCAACACCCATTGCCGAAGGATGTTGGTCAGAAAATCCATGAAAATCCCATGCGACTCTTTGGGACTGACATGGACTGCTTGTGGCTGATCATTACACACACACACACCTCTTCATCTTACACATCTTACCCTCCAGTAAATTCACATTGACCCTGCCAGAGAAGGGTTTGAAAATTTTTTTCCACTAAAAATAGGGGATTTTCAGGGTCTAATTGTTAATTTACCAGAGGTACATAGACTATGAAACGGTGACATTTCTTGATATATTGAACTGGTGTGCCTTTCTGCTACGTGTGTTTGTTTTTCTACCACTGGATACAGCCACGTGGGCCCACTCACCCTGACCATTAGTGAGGCTGGTTCCTACTGTAACCAGTTACTCAGTCTTGTTCAAAAAGTATCAAACAATTCGTTTGAAACTCAAAGCAGAGATGGCAACAACAGTTGTCCAATTTCAGCTGACGATCTCTGACGACCCCTGACGACCCCTGACGACCCCTGACGGACCCCTGGCGACCCCTGGACCCCTGATGACTCCTGACGACCCCCGACGACCCCTGACGGCCCCTGACGACCCCTGACGACCCCTGACCCACTGCCAATCTTTGTCCGCTTTGACGCCCTTGTCTCTGACCTTTGTTCGTGTGTTGAACGTATTGGTTTGTAGGGTGGATGGGCGGGAAATTTCAACAATTTACCCCACATATTCTGTTGAGCGTATTGCTTT
>Ga0126342_10009506_pt1 | contig 17421 bp, 14 predicted proteins | sample Cyp1metagenome_FD_92528 | JGI IMG/M metagenome (GOLD analysis project Ga0126342, IMG submission 92528) | Coral microbial communities from Lord Howe Island, Old Settlement Bay, Australia - Cyphastrea 1 metagenome | ecosystem: Host-associated > Invertebrates > Cnidaria > Coral ... | reverse complement strand
ATTCTATCTGGCATTCTATCTGGCATATGTTCTGGCAAACATTCTGGCACTTTATCTGGCATACCTTCTGGCATTCTATCTGACATTCTATCTGGCATACCTTCTGGCATTCTATCTGGCATAGCTTCTGGCATTTTATCTGGCATATCTTCTGGCATTCTATCTGGCATATCTTCTGGCATTCTATCTGGCATATCTTCTGGCATTCTATCTGGCAAACATTCTGGCACTATCTGGCATATCTTCTGGCATTCTTTCTGACATGCTATCTGGTGTTCTATCTGGCAGTTCTATCTGGCCGTTGAGGTCCAGCGGTGCTCACTGAGCTCCGAGGGTCCCAGGTTGAGGTCCAGCGGTGTCAGTGCGCTCGCAGGGCCCCAGGCTGAGGCCCAGGCGTGCTCATTGAGCTCGGAGGGTGTGAGGTGGAGGTCCAGCGGTGCTCACTGAGCTCGGAAGGTCCCAGGTTGAGGCCCAGCGGTGCCCAGTGCGCTCAGACCCTTGCAGTTGAGGTCCAGCAGTGGCCACTGCGTGCGGAAGTTGGCGAAGAGCTTGGCGAAGAGCTGGCAAGGCGGAAGTGGACATGGAAGTGGAGGCAGAGGTGGTGGAGGAGAACGAGGAGGAGGAGAAGAAGGAGGAGGAGGAGAAGAACAACTCTGATAAAATCTAACAACCCTCACCTGGCAGGTTGGGCAAATTAACTATGGAAAGTCACCATTTTTGATGGGTAAACCTACTATTTCTATGGCCATTTTCAATAGCTTTTTGTATGTTTACCAGAGGGTAACCAGCTTTTGATTTTGAACCATGTGGATTAGTCGTCACTGCAAACCGCATCGCTATATTGAGTTCGGTTAGATTCAAGTGGAATTCATCAGGGGTCGATGGGAAAATCGGAAAAAAACGCTCTTCTGGTTGGTGATTACAAACATGTTTTTTTTCCCATTTCACATATGGAATAATCTTTCCCAACTGACGAACTCATATTTTTCAGAGGGGTTGAAACCAGCAACCAGCTCTTGATTTGGTGGTCATAAAGAAACGCTTGGGAATCTCAGGAATTCTTTGAGTGTCAAAGACGTGAAAAAAAGATGAACTTGAGAAATATATCCCATTGAATTCCACAGTTGTGGCCCAACTAAGAGTTATAAATGGGCTTATAATGACATATAACCTCAGTTATCGGAGTTATAAATCCATGTATAACTGTTAAGGGCCCTAACTGCATAATTTGAAACATTCAAACCACCCTAACATCCATTTTGAACATCATTTTCCCAAACGGAAAATGTTCAAGCAAGAGTCAGTGCTTCAAGAAACGATATGCTATCTCCAAAATTCCAATTTCCTCAGTGCCTCCGGTAATTTAACATGGTTGGCCGCAAAAGATGCTGTAAATGAAGGTTTAAACTGGGAAAATCATCAAACTAAACAGTGGATTTTCCCGCAACCCACGGATGATTACCAGAAGGTAAAGGGGGGAATAAACTCTTGTTCACTAGTGGTTTATGGTGGATAAACAAAGCAGGCTGCTGAAACCAATGGTAGATGAATAAACGCACGTAATCAAACCGGATGGTATTTGGGTAGATGATGCACCAATGGTAGGTGGTAAACGGTTGATGGTATTTGGGTAGATGATACACCAATGGTAGTTGGGAATAACCCAGAACAAACCAACCAATGGTAGATGAAAAAAAACCCTTTGCATTCTGAATTCTGGTTGGATGATAATTCCCATCTTCGCTGATGACTTGATGAAATCTGGCTAACCCCCTACCACAAATCATCGGGTAAATTTCATCACGACCTCACTGTTCTCCCAAAGCCTGGTTTTTCATAATTTATAAGAGGAATCATCCCAAAATATGGCCGAACTAGATTCAGTTCAGTGTTTTTTTAATTCACCCAGAGAAATCCATTAAAATCAGAGTTCAGATGTCATTATTTCCCATCAAATCCCATAATTTTTCCATCACGAGGTTCTATCCAATCTTACTATGGTTGCTGTGGTAAACATCAACCACCAACAAACATTAGATCCAACTAAATCACATTATATCGGCCATATTTCTTATTATATCCCACTCATGTCCACGCAGTGTTTCCACATTAGTTGATCAAATAGCATCTTAAATCCTAAATACAATAAATCCGATAAATTAACTCCAATAGATTGGATTTAGTGTGTATGTATATACATGATCGAAGAAGTTAAGAAGTCAAACTTCCGACAATATGGACAGATGAAAAGCAGAGATGGGAAGAGTCAGAGAGAAGAGAAGAGTAGAAGAGTAGAAGAGTGAAGATCAGAGAAGAGAAAGAGTCAGAAGAAAGAAGATGCAGATGCGCGAAAAGGTAGGAGAGTCGCGAAACACTGTGTTTTTCCAATGATTTGTGGCCCCGAAGGGTCGAAAAGTAGGCTCGCTAAAGCGGCGAGCGCGAAGCCATCTGCAGATGAGAGATGAAAAATTGCACGCCGTTGTGGCGCGAAGCACATTTCGAAGTCAAAATGTACAAAGCACACCATGCTCGGACCACTTTTGGAAGTTAAAATGTCGAAAAAGTGCACTCCGTTGTGGCGCGAAGCACATGTCGAAGTCAAAATGTACAAAACACACCAGGTTAGGACCACTTTTGGAAGCTGCAATGTCGAAAAAGTGCACGCCGTTGTGGCGCGAAGCACACTTCGAAGTCAAAATGTACAAAACACACCATGCTCGGACCATTTTTGGAAGTTGAGATGTCGAAAAAGTGCACGCTGTTGTGGCGCGAAGCACATCTCGAAGTGAACATGTACAAAACACCACATGTTTGCGCCACTTTTGGACGTTCAGATGTGCTTTCGCGTGGCAGGCGCAAGGGATTGTGGACCTTGTCAAAAGTGAGCAAAACGTGAGAGATTTGTGGCATTTCCAAAAACGATGGCAGGCGTGGGACATTTGAAGAGGATCTGCAAAGATGCATTTTCCGTGGCAGGCGCAGTACAAGAGACATGTTCATCAGAGCTGTTCGGAGGTCCGGGCGCTGATTTCCTGAGAGGGGTTGCATTTTGGAGCATCAGATCTTCAGGTTTGCTGAGATGATTTTACATGACAGGTGCAGCACTTCGTATGACCTGGCATCACTTTTTCGTGGTAAGCGCAGTAGTTTAGACACATGAACTGGAAAAATCGCAAGACGCACTGGTACGAGGCCGTCAGCTCTGCACTCAACTTTCCATTTTTTAAGGAAATCTCGCAGAATTGCCTCGTTTTTGATGTTGTCAACTTCGAAAAATGAGGAAGTCTCGCAGAATTGCTTCGTTTTTGACGTTGTCATGTTGAAATATTGAGGAAGTCTCGAAGAATTGCTTCATTTTTGATGTTGTCAACTTTGAAAAATGACGAAGTCTCGCGGGATTGTTTCGTTTTTGACGTTGTCAAGTTCAAACCTTGAGGAGGTCTCGCAGAATTGCTTCGTTTTTGATGTTGTCAACTTTGAAAAATGAAGCACTCTCGCAGAATATCTTGATTTTCAAACTTGCAGATAGACAGGTAGATAGATAATTAGACAGAGAGAGAGACAGAGAGAGAGAGAGAGAGATAGATAGATAGGTAGGTAGGTAGGTAGGAAGGTAGGTAGATAGGTAGATAGGTAGATAGATAGGTACATAGTTAGATAGACAGATGAGATAGATAGATAGATAGATAGATAGATAGATAGATAGATAGCTAGATAGCTAGATAGCTAGATAGATAGATAGCTAGATAGCTAGATAGCTAGATAGCTAGATAGCTAGATAGCTAGATAGCTAGATAGCTAGATAGCTAGCTAGCTAGCTAGGTAGGTAGGTAGGTAGGTAGAAAGGTAGATAGATAGATAGATAGATCGATCGATAGATAGCTAGGTAGGTAGAAAGGTAGATAGATAGATAGATAGATCGATCGATAGATAGATAGATAGATAGGTAGGTAGGTAGGTAGAAAGGTAGATAGGTAGATAGGTAGATAGATAGATACATAGTTAGATAGACAGATGAGATAGATAGAAAGCTAGATAGATAGAGAGACAGCTAGATAGACAGATAGATACAGAGACAGCTAGATAGATAGATAGATAGATAAATGGATAGATAGATAGATAGATGAATAGATGACAGCTACATAGATAGATAGATAGATAGACAGCTAGATAGATAGATAGGTTGATAGATAGATAGATAGATAGTTAGATATATAGACAGATAGATTGGTAGAAAGACAGATAGACAGATAGATTGGTAGAAAGACAGATAGACAGATAGATAGATACAGAGACAGCTAGATAGATAGATAGATAGATAGATGGATAGATAGATAGATAGATGAATAGATGACAGCCACATAGATAGATAGATAGATAGATAGATAGACAGCTAGATAGATAGATAGGTTGATAGATAGATAGATAGATAGTTAGATAGATAGACAGATAGATTGGTAGAAAGACAGATAGACAGATAGATAGATAGAGAGACAGCTAGATAGATAGATAGATAGATAGATAGATAGATAGAGAGACAGCTAGATAGATAGATAGATAGATAGAAAGATAGATAGATAGATAGATAGATAGCCAGCTAGCTAGCTAAGTAGGTAGATAATGAGAGAAAGAGAGAAAAAGAGAGAGAAAGAGCGGAGACATCAATCACCTTTCGATCCATCAGTGGCTTCGCGCTGCCATCCGTAATTCACAACAACCAACCTCTTCTATAGGTTTCCTATTTTTGAAATTTCCGCAACCGCCTTGTGCGGTACTACTGGTACACACACACATATATATACATAAATTGCAGTGATATCTATCTATCTATCTATCTATCTATCTACCTACCTATCGATCTATCGATCTATCGATCTATCGATCTATCTATCTTTTCTTATCTTATATTATCTTATCTTATCTTATCTTATCTTATCTATCGATCTATCGATCTATCGATCTATCTATCTATCTATCTATCTATCTATCAACCAACACACATTGCACGAGGATGGCACCATCTCGTAGAAAATCTTTGAGAGGCAAAATCCTCATGATTGGTATTTCTCCTACTCTCCTCATTATATCCCCATTATATCCCATGAAGCTAACCATAAAAAGATAGAAATCATGAACAATCACCAGTAAATGAAAAATGCAAGAATTAATTAAAACATTGATTTCCACTTTAAGGCTTCCCAAGAAAGATGTAACATTTTTCGATGTTGCGCGATCCGTGCGCGGATTGAGGTTGGCCAATCTGGCAGCAACTTCATCCATGCCGAAGGCTTCAAGCTCTACGTGGAGAAATGGGACAGTCGATGGGGAGAGTTGTGGGCGAAATCCCACATGTTATGTGGGAAAACAATTGGAAAGCGGCTGGGAAAATCATGGGAAGATCATGGGAAAGTATTGGAAAATCATGGGTAATATATCGGAAAACATAGGAACACCCGCGAAGAGGATGCAGGTTTGCTGGGAAAATCATGGAAATCTTGGATTTGCTGATGATTTGGTTTGTTTTCCTAGTGGTAATGCCCACTACTTGGTGGATCTGTTAGGGAATATGAATAATTATGTTTTTTGGGAGGACTTCCTTCACAAGGTGCCCCATACTTTGGTTTGTAACTCGAATAGCTATGGTTTATGGTAGATATATCTATACTTAATTGCTGCAAACAACTCCAACAACTTTGGTTTATAAACCAATTTATAACTGGGGGGCACCACCTTGCAGCAAATCCAGTGTATGAGAGGTACCACTCGTGGTGTTTGCAGTCCGAATCGCTAAGTTGGTGGAAGTATGATGAAACAGGGCGAACTATGATTTATTTCATGTATGTATATATAGTTAGACGGCTTCATGGACCCAAAAGGTACTACTGGTACATTTATATACATGTATATGTGTTTTCTCGGGCCTCGGGGTTCTTATACATGATGGCCGATCATGATGGCCGATGGCCTTTCCCGTAACGGTCCAACATCACCGTCCAACATGACATGACCGGTCCAACATGGCATTTGCTCATGGGTGAAACCATCGCTCTGAGGGAAACACTTAAGATGAACAAAACTTTCGAGGCAAGATGAAAACACATTCGAGTCATTTGCAGCAGCGGCCATGGTGGCCGTGAAGAAGATCAAGTCTGAGACGCTTGGAATCAGCTGGGAATTGTCTAGTGGCTGATCCACCATGCCTTTGTTTGCAGTTGCTGCGTTTCCACCCGCATCAGGGATGGCTCCGTGTCCTACCACATTGTGCAGCTCAGTGCAATGTATGAATTTCAGCGTGCCTTGTTGGAAAAATAGTTGGAAACGCATGACAATTCTGGATCCCTCTTGGCTTCAAGGCGAGTACTATCGAGACGAGATCGGAGACCTGTCAAGCCCATATCTCTTGGCAGACCGCCAGCTATGTCGGACAGCCTCGTTTCAATATGTGTGGATCACATTTTGGAGGGGAAACGCACGCTACAAAATGGGGACTCTAGCAGAATAGCCGGGCTAAAACCAACCAACAATGCTGTTACCCTTTTTGGTGGGGAAAATATGTTTGAACATTGGCGTTTAACAGACTTGAACCACCTTTTGGACAGGAGAATCTTTCGAACAAAACTGGTGGCTTATAGGAGCTGATTTCCAATCTCTCGTAGTTTTCAGATGGAAACATGATGACGCTACTTGTGCAAATCAGAAAACTGAATTTTACAAACAACCAATAATTATGGGCAGCGCTTTATTTATGATGATCCGTAATGTAATCATTGTACCAAAAGGGTGACCCTTTGGTCCTGTCAGATGGAATTCTGAAGGCGTTGGGACCCTCCAATGTGTTGTTAAACAAAAAAGAGTGGCATGGCTGGAACACGCTGGAACATCTTGTTTGCAGAAGATGTTCAAATTGAAGACAGACTTTTGTAACTTGTGTATTTTCCATTGATAATTTGATAGCTGTTTTTTTTTTACCAGGTTAAGTTCCCTGTTTGAGTTGATCGTTTCTACTTCTGCCCCGTGTTGCATTGCGCCAATGCACCATGACTCTCCCGTAATTTACCTCATTCCAGGGATGCCATCTACGGATAGTTTTTTGTACCGTCCATAAAGGTAGAAAAGTAAGACAGCATTAAGATAGTGGTAAGAAAAAGGCATGTATATCACATGATCATCGATTGTATCCGATTTTTGTTAGCAACAAGATAGCCCGTAAAATCCTGACATATCCTGTATGCATTATGTATTTATGAAATCCCCCATCTATCAGAGGATCCACCGGCAATCATCTCCTGCGTCTCCTGCATCCAAATCTCACTTGTTGGAGAAACCCAGCTTCAATCTTCCCAAAAAAACATCAACAAACAACCAGAGGATTTCCTGATAAAAAAACAGTTCAAATCTCTGCAGGAAAACAGCAGTTTCAACAAGTTGGCCCTCTTCGACGGATCGCTGTGGGGAAGCCTAGCTGTGATTTTGGGTGATCCCTGCGTCGACTCTGTGAGTTTTTTTTGGGACATGTATCGTCTAAATGGAGGTTTTCCTGAAATGGAGGGTACCAATAAATCATCCATTTTTTGGGATTTTCCAAGCTATCAAACAGCTGTTGGGGATCACTATGGAAAGCCCCTGAAAAATGGTGTAATTGCCGGGAAATCATCAGCAGATGTAGGAGATAAGGTTCCCTTTACTGGTTATACATGGTTCTAAGTGGTTACACACCATAAATGGGGTTATAACTTATAACTGACTTATAGCTGGTAGAGGGACCTAACTGTAGGTAACTTTTCCATGAACAAAATGTTATGTTGGGCTATCCTACTGACCTAGCCACGGCAAGTTGGTGGCTGTTTCACATCTACTCAATTGGTTTCTGTAAAAACTTTCGAAACGATGATGCCAGTTGAATGTCCAAAGATGGAGGTCATCCAGTATGATCGTATTTGAAATATTGAACCAGTGGCAGGCCCATATTTTCTTGGTGTGAAAAACCCTGCATTTTCATGGGTTTCTCGCAATTTGCACCTGATCTAGCCATATTTTTTGATATCATCTTCAATCCTTGCGATTTCGGATTCTAATTATTCCCCATTTATGAGCAGTGCCTGACATACCAATTGGTCGTTTATGATCTATTTACTAGCTAATTTAATACAGGGACTACGGGGATCCACCAGGGTGCCAGTGGGATGCCAGGAACCCGCATCTTTGTAGCGAAGTCGCCTAACGAGACTTGATGTCTTCATCCATTGGCCCTGGAATGTGAGACCTGCTGCGCAGCGATGCGAACCGCGTGGATCGCGCAGGGGAAGCCTGGAAATTTCGGTGAGTGGAGCGGAAGAAAGAAGTCCCTTGTCATTGCAGTTCTTTTCTGCATCACGTGCTGCAGCAGTGTGGAGACAGGTCTGGAACTGCAGCAGTTTTGAAAATGAAGATAGTTGAATTTCTGACTAATCGAAGTTAGTTAGTTCATTCTGAGCTAGAAGCGCAGGAAATGAAACAGAAAATGGAAGACGCTGGTAGTAGCAACAAGCGCAAGGCAGATGCTGAACCAGAAGAAGGACCTCAAGGTAGCAGTAGCAGCTTGATGGTAGATATATCTACCAGAACCATCCAGCATGTAGTGAAATAAGCCAACAGCGAGCAAACCTATCGCAACTGGAGACCCCATTGTCCCACTATATCCCACCATACCCACATCCTATTCCCATGGCAAATTCCTATAATATTCTAATATTCCTATGAAATTCAAACGTCCCCAGTCATTGTGAGATGATCCAACCCATTAGTAGGTGAATCATTGCCACAAGGATATATATATATACATATATATATATACTAGTTCTCTTATTATTGTTTTTATCATTATATTTAATTATCATGTTATTTTATTAATGTTTCTTGTCATTGTTTTTTCTATTATTATTACCAGTATTTCTATTATTTCTATACTGGTATTATAGTTACCATTTTTTTTTACTATTATTATATATACTGATGCTTTGGTATTTGCCTCTATATTGAGCCTTAGTATGAATTATAGCATTTTCCCTTCCTTTGGCTCCTGGGGCGCTGGGAGCATCTCTGCATTCTGAGGTGTATGACCTCCATGAGTAACATCAAGAACTTCATGCTTTTTGGCGATCTGCGCAAAGGCCTCGGCCTTTTTCTGGGTGGCCCTCAATTTCTCGAAGTGGATTTGATCGACATTACATAGCTGGATAGATAGTAGTTAGTAGTTGTCCATCAAGATTCCGTTTTGGATAAAATCTTGTGCTACCAGGACACGTCTGCTTTGTTTTCGTTCTGTGGTCAGCCTAGTCTTCAACCAACTTATCCCAGTTAATGCATATATTAGGCCTAGTTAGTTGGTTACAATTATGTGGAAATACCTTACTAAACCATTGTTTCTAAGGGTGTTTAATTTTATTAGTAAGGATAAATCCAAGATTGTAGGAAACTGTGCGTTGTTTCTAAAGCCCATCTGGCTTTGCTACAATGTCAACCACTAGGGGTTTGTATGGGCATTGCTCATTCCCGGCAAATTTTACTGTAGTTTCACAACCGGACATGCGAGATTCTCAGAAGATTTCCTTTACCGTATAAATATTTTTAAGGTGGTTTGAAGCCGCCTTAACTTTCTACGAACTAATGTCTGCTCATGGTGAACCTTAGGACAAGACCCCATAGAACTGCTTGTTCAACTGATTGTTCGAATAGAAAGCTAGCGGGATCAAAAGGCAACTTCGTGACGAATTTGCAAGGACACTGACTTTTTCAATCGTTTCTCAGTTAGTCGGCGATAAGGCGAATGGGGTCTGAAATCAACCAGACAGGATGCTACGCTTTAAGATATCTCCTGCAAGACAGCCACTGCGGCTGGTCAGAAAGGTTAGCAATCACCATCACTACGAAACCATAGGCCAAACAATTGCCACCACTATGCTGCGGGGGGCTGGAGCCGATGGCTCAAGTTTATCAATGTCTGAGATTTCTTGGGGTTTTGATCAATCTCAGATTTATCCGTATGAAAATCCTTTCCCCTCATATTAAACACCACTTAGAAACCATGGTTTAGTAAGGTATGTCCATGTATTTCCGCATTATTTCCGCATAATTGGGACCATAGAATGGAGGTACTTCCTCCTTCTGGCCCGCAGGAGTGGACTTCTGCCAGTGGAAGGAGGAACAATCCACTGGTACCAGGAGTCCTATGGGAAGAACATGGGAATATCATGGGGGTAAGGTCGGCAACCCAAGATACTTTAGTCTGTAGTGACTGGCATAGATTAACTGTGATTTCTCAATAGTAACTGGGATATATATTCGTACTCTGAGCCTGAACCAACCATCAACCCCATCTTCAATAGTATTGGCAACATGGGTGATTGGTTTACTGATGATTGATTGCTATGTTGATTTTCTGTTTTGCCGCAAATGGAGGACTGCCATACTCAACCACATATCGAAAGATATGAGTCCAACGGTTGCCGATCCTGAGATAATCCAACCAATCTGATTGGACCAGAAATGCCGCCGTCATATTGTAAATTTCTGCATTTCATTGAAACCCACATAGCATCAAGCACCTGGATTTGCTGAAGATTTCATGATCAATTACTATATTATAGACTTATAGATAGCATAATCGATCAATTATTTCCTTCAGCATAATCATAATCACAGTAATTAATGGGTAGCATCAAAAATAGACTATCTTCTCATTGATCAATTTATCATGTGGTGCATCAACTGAGAAGATCTGTTTGATTTTTTTGCGACCCCTGAAGCAAATCGAGAACATCATCGACCCATAAACATGGTTGGCTTACCCTCCAGTCATCAAACACTATCCGCCATGCATAGTTGATTTTCCCATAAAAAACTCAATTCATAGAGGATTTCCCACTGCCACGTTTGAGAGGGTAATCAACCTATAGTATCCAATAGTCCATTAATATTCCATTATCATAAATCCCATCATATGTTCATTAAATCACCCTTAAATCACCCTTAAATCACCCTTAAATCACCATTGCCGGAGGGTAAATCACCAATAAACCTGACCTATTTGTTTGTTTTTTGGTTTTTGTTGACCCATAGCCATCTAGACGACATGACCCTCATTTTTGGATTTGGGACTCATTCCTGATATGCTGCGACCACTTGGGCCCGCCTCACTGTGGAGTATGTTTAGTTTGGGGAAGAATGCAAAAGAAATGCAAGTTTGGACAACCATTCCCCAAAGTAAACACAATCTATGGTGAATTCTTCCCCAAACTATAATTATGTTTGCTCATCTTATTTTTCAGAAACATGATGAAACATGTATAGCCTGCCCAGGTTTTTTAAGACCAAAAGTATCATGTGTTGAGAATTGGTTTACCAAGTTCTTTTTGAAGTAGAGGGCGAAATCAAATGGGAGAGTATTGCGCCTCAGAATTCCTGAGAATAGATCTTTGGATTGAACACATGCACAACCGGTATACAGCTGAATACTTTTCATTGTCCAGGTTTGACGGCAATCCTGCAGATATGTCCCAAGTAATACCCACTTGGTAAGCCTAGTTACCTAGCTAAAGTTCTATGTTTGTCAAGTCACGATGATTATGGATCACATCTTACCATCTTTTGCGCCAAATTTGTTCTGTCTCATTCTATCCCATAAATGCAGATCTTGTTCCAGAAGTTTTGCTCGACAAACCTCCAGTTATAGCCATTAGGGTTGGTTCAATATTCATGAAAACTTGGAGCTGATGTTCTCCATCGAATTTCCCATTCATTGGTTGGTGTTATTTTTGTTTGATGGTTGAATCCCCATTGGCATACAACTTGGGGCCTCCAAGATAGCCAAGTAGACTTTATAAGTGGAGTAACTTGGATTTTTGGTGGATGTAAGTATACATTGATGTCGTCCCACTTGGTTACTACTCAGTGTCCCTGCTTAATAAGTCCCCAATTCGCGCTTGTCGCAAATATAATTGGCTGATATCCCCAGAAGCACTAACTCGTTTACAAGTTCTGGGGTGACGCCTCCAAGTGTAAACCAACCAATAACCCCATCATTATATCATCATTATATCGCCATGACATCACAGCTATATCACCATTATATCACCATCAAAACGTACCAGAATGATCCAGGTAAATGTCTTAATCCTTCGGCACCTTTTTGTGCTGATCGCCGTGGTTTTTTTACCACGACCTTGGACCAGGACCATTCGCAGACTCTCCCGATCACCGCCATCCATGAACATGACTGCCTGTTTTTTTCTGCCCGTTTTACCCAGTTGCGTAAATGACCAAAAATTTGGGGAATGATATGGAATAATGGTGGCTTAATCATCAAACATGATGATTTTATGGAATTTAATGGGATATCATGGGGATACCCAGTGGAATATCCCAAGCTATGGCCAGTTGAATTGGAAAAATTGGGCATAGCCGCGCCCAACTTGTGACCAGTTCGAATGGGAGGATGACATTCCATGGAACTTTGGGTACCCGACGTTCAGACAAAGTTGTGGTGAATGGAAATTGTGGCACTGGGGACTCAACAAAATCCAACTTCTCATGAGTGAGAAAAATCTCAACTTTCCCCCAATAGAAAATGGAGCCCCGGAATGCCCATCAAACAGGTTCAATCAATATATTCCCCTAATCAACCCAGTGCTTGTAATGATGTAGGCACCAAGTTGATCCAAGTTAGCCATAGCAAGGAGGTTAGTTCTATTTCATTCTATGTTCTCATTTGCACCATTGTCTCTCCCCATTATAAATCCAGTCATCTTTGGCTGTTCCACAATGATCCAATTTAGATCCACTCAGACCATACGAAACCATCTCTGAATCCAAACAAGAAATCCCACACCTTTCCACATATATCACATATATTACATATATGACATACATTACATATATTGCATATATTACATATATGACATACCTTACATACATTACATACATTACATGCATTACATATATTGCATGTATTACATACATTACGTACATTACATACATTACGTACATTACGTACATTACATACATTACATATATTACATATATGACATACATTCCGTACATTACATACATTACATATATTACATATATGACATACATTACATATTTTTCATGTAACATATAAAGTTTGAAAGAATATTTCACTATTACGAGTATGATTCATATTGTAGATTATATAGGTGGGACTCCTGATTTTGAAGCTGAGCCGGCTGAGCCCTCTGCGATTAATGTCTTGTGAAAACAAAGACGAGCATAAACTTAGGGTGACGCATGGGCAATGCCCAGCATGTACCTAGGTGAAAGCAAAGTGTGGCATGAACTTAGGGCCACGTCATGCCACCTCATTCCGTGGATCAAACAAAATCATGAAGCTGGTGGTGATGTCGTGCAATGGTCATGACATCAATGGGAATTTCAGGATCCTAAAATAGAGGTACTGCAACATATAAGGCCATATTTTGTGGGGATATTCCCTTACATAGGCCTTATATTCCCATTGATGACAGTGTTGAAAATGGTTTTGGCTCTGCGCACAGCTGTCACTGTGGCAGTGGCAGGGGCTTTTGACATGAGCCAATGAGAGCATTGGAAAGGCCCAAAATTGGTATGCAAACAGCAAGTGGATAAGGATTTACCGAAACCCCATTTGATAGATAACTGATTGGTGGTTTCAAACATGATTTTTATTTTCCATTTCATGAATGGATAATCCCTCCCATTGACTTTCACATTTTTCAGAGGGGATGAAACCACCAACCAGACAAAAAAATGTTTTTGCCAGTTTCACTTGCATGATCGTTATGGTTGCAAGTGTCCATTGGAGTAGCTCGAGGAGCTGGGCGAACAGCCCAAAGTCCAGTGGTTTATCAACATGTTGCCTTTTAGCATATATAGTAACTCAATGATTTACAGCAACATACACATATACATACATACACATCATACGTTTATAATTACATGTTGTATACACACGATATGGGTTAAACCTTGGGGCATCCGGAGGGACGCCAGGACGGTGTTGGCCTGCGAGTTTGTGATTCACCAGAAGTCCTTGGGTTTGGTCCAGGGCTCAGGGAAAAAAGGGACCTCGTCAGCTTGGGATTTACCAACAGATAGCAAGAGATTTGGAAATTTACTAAGGTTTTTGTAGGTATATATATATATATATTGTTTTTTTTAACATATATACATATATATATATATATATATATATGTTTTTACATACTGTGCATACATATATATATATATATATTTACACATATATATATATATACTTAGTTGGGTTGTTCAAAAATCAACTTGAAACTGGGAGGTCCACCTTTCATAGGATTATGATAGAACATGGCAGTTCAAATTGTGACTGTTTTGGGGTCAGTAAGTTAATATGTCTGACCTCCAAGGGAATCAGATCGAATTCGCTTGTATAATTAGATTGTATAATTAGATTGTATAGTTAGATTGTATTAATGTCGGAAACATGGGCAGTTTCATAAGAGTTAGTGGGAGTTAACCAACAGACATTGTGATTGAATGAGAGTTTGTGGCCAAGGATGACTTCATGGGTTGACAATACCAACCGAAGTGGTTAGTTATGGTGAATAGTCAATAGCAACCATACAATTGCAAACATAGTTAGCAATCAGTGAATTATGGAAATATAAGCAACCATATGTGTGTTGAATATAGTTGCGGGGGAAACCGACACAGAAGAGATGCAATGTGGCCATTGCTATCTCTTGGACTGGAACGTTGGGCGGTCACGTTCGCATCGCGGACTGCTTTCACATGGCCACCCTCAACCCAGAGACCGGGATGTATGAAGATGTCGTTGGGGCAGGCAGCCTGGGCCTCAAAGAAATGCAGCAGATGCATCTGGTTGACAACCTTGTGCAGACCTCGAAGTACAAGAAGGTTTTCGGTTGGCGCTTGGAAAACCCTGTGGTCTATGATCCTCCCCGGAGCTATCGCCACATCAAAGGATGTTGTCAGCTCTGGGTCCGGCAATCAAAAAGGCAACTGTTCAGAAGAAGCCAGCCAAGAAGCAGCCGAAACACCGAAAAAACACATCATCCTCAGGCTCATGGTGAACCACTACAAACCACTAAACCAGCCTCTGGGATAGCAGGACGAGGCAAAAGGTTGTGGTGGTCCGAGGTCAACTTACCTCGAGAGACGTCGTGGAGATGAATACACCTGGTGTTTGAAGGACCTCAACTTCTTATTTCCCATCTAAAGTAGGGTGAAACAAATGTCAACCCCGACTATTTTAGTACCCAATTATGACTATTTTGGTGGGACGCCCATAGTACTGTAATTGATGTGTTTATTGTTTTGGGGTTCACAATAATCGTCTCATACCTGGGTAAACCTTGGGTGCACAAAAGGGCCGGATAAACTTTCGTTGGGGAGTTGGATTTCGGCACGTTCAACCATTGTTAAACGGGAATATAGCTCATATAACTGGATTTTGAACATCACCAGGTTTGTATTTCCTGTCCGTTTGGATGAATTGTCGCGATCTCACAATGGCGTCACTGTAGATGATACTTAGTAAGGGCAACTTCGTGTAATCTCCCAACAATCACCTTATACAAAGTGGTGCCCCCCAGTTATAAGTTGGTTTATAAACCCCATGAACTGTAGTTATATCTACTATAAACCATAGTTAAACCACTTATAAGGCAACTTAGCTATCTAGGGGGCACCACATTATATTTACCTGGATGACTTATAATTCAGCCAAATCCATGTCATGGTCACATCGGATGTGTCCCTTAACAAGGGTTGGCTCAATCGCCGCAACTGCCCTGGTACCTGTGGTGTTGGGAGCAACATTGTTACCTGAACTGAGCTGATGAAGCCGTATGAAACCTCATTAAGGGTTCCTATCCCTCTGTAAACGATTCTGTTTTAGGAAAAAACGCAGTTTCATCCTTCCTAAAACATGATTTTTCGGTTCAAAACCCACACCAAACAGTTTCAAGGTGGTGCCATCCCCAAGGTTTAAGCCGGTTTGTAAACCATAGAAAGTACTTGGTATAAACCATAGTAAGTAGAGTATAAGCCAGTTAGTAACTCACATGTATTTACCATAAACCCAACAGTTAGTGGAGTTCGAAACAATCTCAGCGAACGAACTTCGCTAACGAACTGGGACTTTTTTGGGCGCCAGAATTGGTTGGTTTAAACCACCACTGAGGTGGCACTGGATCACAAAGGCAACGTTCATCTCTACCAGTACACGCCACACAGCGATGGACGAGAAGGGGACAGCAGTGGCGGGTCGGCGGGCGGCCTTGGATGGGCAGGATGAACCAAAACAAATTGGTTGGGACCTATGAAGTAATGGGCTCATAGATGGGATGAGTTAGTACCATTTGTTAATGGTTAGTTAATCCCATTGGCAAATTGTTAGTATTTTTTTTGGGTTCACCAATTGATGTTTTGACCCAGACTTGAACACAGAACACATTTTGACCCAGCATCCCGGGTTGATTGCTGCTGTGGGCCAGCTCTTGGTGGCAGAGGTGGCCAAGAAAGGGGGGGGGGTATTGCGGCTATTAGATCGAGAAGCTGCACAGAATGCGCAAGTCCAAGAGTCGGCATCGGCAGCCCATGCTGCTCAAGATACTGAAGGACAACGAGCGCTTCCGGTACCCAGTTGCCCAGGAGCTTTCCCGCTGCACGGGGGCATCCATTCTTTGGAGCCAGCTTTACAGGAAGTGTTCAGCGGCAGCATCTTCCACGTGGAGTGGAAGGAGGGCCTTGAGCAGGCACATCTGTTGCACATGTGTTTGGAGGTGGCGCTCATGATCCTCAAGTCGGTGAGGGCAATGGGCCACCGAGACTTTTGCCCTGCAGCGCGTGGTCGAAAGAGCATCTTGAATCAAACATGGCCCAGGCATGTCCATCATTCTTTCCCAAACTGCTTGCGATGCTTAATGTGTTCTGCATTGCTTTCCCAAACTTGCTTGATGTACTTGTTCCCCACCTGCCAGGTGAGGGTTGTCAGATTTTATCAGAGTTGTTCTCCTCCTCCTCCTCCTCCTCCTCGGCTAGCTGTCCTCCTCCTCCTCCTCGTCCTCCTCCTCCTCCTCCAGTTTCTCCTCGACCATGGCTGCATCAACTTCCACCTGCACTTCCGCCTTGCCAACTCTTCGCCAAGCTCTTTACCAACTCTCTTCGCCAAGCTCTTTGCCAACTTCCCAGCTCAGTGTGCACCGCTGGACCTCAACCTGGGACCTTCCCAGCTCAGTGTGCACCGCTGGACCTCAACCTGGGACTGTCCCAGCTCAGTGTGCACCGCTGGACCTCAACCTGGGACCTGCCCAGCTCAGTGTGCACCGCTGGACCTCAACCTGGGACCTGCCCAGCTCAGTGTGCACCGCTGGACCTCAACGGCCAGAT
>Ga0126342_10009505_pt1 | contig 17423 bp, 13 predicted proteins | sample Cyp1metagenome_FD_92528 | JGI IMG/M metagenome (GOLD analysis project Ga0126342, IMG submission 92528) | Coral microbial communities from Lord Howe Island, Old Settlement Bay, Australia - Cyphastrea 1 metagenome | ecosystem: Host-associated > Invertebrates > Cnidaria > Coral ... | reverse complement strand
TTCGGTGAGGCAGGTCTTAAAGACCTCGCCCTGGTAAATGTGGCATCCTCGCCGTAACCGGCTCACCTGAGGGGGGTGTAAAATCACCTCACATAAAACACACTGTAATATAGCATGCACTTGATAGCATTGCGGCTCAGGTAAAAAGTAGCTTGTGCGCCGCTAGCTTAACGGTTTTCTTCCCACTTGTTATTGGTTTATCAGTCTAGTTGGGATAAGTAACATCCCCTGCTGAAACCTGTAAATACAGGATTATATTTTACTATAGCATACCCTCTGGTAAACTAACATAGCTATTGAAAATGGCCATTTATAGTGAGTTTTCCCATTAAAAATGGTGAATCCCCAAAATAACTGGGGGAAATCATCTGTAAATGGGACATTTTCCATAGCTATGTTAAATAACAAGATGGTATGTTTTTTGAATACTGTTGGATTAATGATCTTGAAAAATCTTGAAAACCATGGCTGAACCATGTAGTATTTATATATAAAGAAATCCTATAATTATGGCATAAATGGATGATATGGGAATGGTTGCTTGGTGGTTTTGGCAGTTTTCGCTCAGTCAACCCACATGAGAACACCTGTGGGGTCCCAAAAATTGATGGAGTGGAGCTGCTCCTAGCAATGGCAATCCCATCCATGTGCTCCATGTCTGGTATATTTAAGCCTACATCAGTTATGTTGATTTACTTTGCACAATTTTGCACAATTTGTGGGTAAAAAGGTTGGTAGCTGCGGTACCTGCTACCTATTCCCATCATTTTTGTCGTGGGTTTTTCCAGGTCAGTTGGCGAATCTGTGGAACGAGGCCGGGTTTTTCTAGGTGTTCCGACTCCCAGGGAATCGGAAAGTGTTCGGGTTTCAAAGACATGTTCTGTGGATTTTGTTGCTGGATTTTGGTGCTATACCTTTCCATAAACGGTTTTTTTATTGTGGTGATATATGCGGAGGCTTCCTAAATTAGGGTTACCCAATAGTTGGATGGTTTATTTATGTGTATTTCATGCAACATCAAACAAAAAGCAGACATGTTCAAAATACTTGGGTAATATAGCTCAGGTGGATGATAACTATTTCCATATATATGTTCATCAAATAGCTGGATGATAACTTGGGGTACCCCTCATTTCAGGAAACTCGCACGGAGCACGCCTCAGTTCCCACGTTGCCAGGCTTGAGCACTACAGTTGCAGAGAGAAGTGCGGGCTGCCCACACCTGGTGGGGGAAGAATGGGGATGACATACAATATTAATATATATATATATTTATAATTATTTATACATATTCACCATCTTGTAATTTCACACATGTGCATATATATATATATACATAGACATAGACATACATAGTCATACATTGATATCTATGGATGTTCCCAATAAAAAATGTTAATATATGATTGATAAACAGTCCATTTTCCATAGGGTATTGTATGTGTTTTTCATATGAAAAAAAATGACTCATCATGATTTTCATCCATATGGAAACGCGTAGACCTCACGCAGGCAGTTTTTTTGGTTTCGGGATGACAGCAGATGGGTTTCCCCATCAATTTGGCTTCGAGAAGTGCCTATCTAAGTGATTTTTCATGTCTGTTTGGGATCATGACTATCGATAGTACAGATGATAGTTTAAACTATCATTTCCAGGTGATATTCGATACATCCCAATTTTTATTGGGATTCAAAGTCATGAGTAGATCCTTAATACTCTGGCAAACTAACGTAGCTATGGAAAATCATCATTTTGAATAGGATGATTAGGCAAATCAACTATCAATGGCCATTTTGAATAGTATACATTCCATCCGGATTTCGTTGATCGGGGGGGACAACTTCCAGGCGAGAAATTCTCCAAAGGTGGCCTGCCACCCTATGGTGATGAGGACTTATCAGCGCCTTGACGGATGCCGTGCCGGGGAGCAGTTGTGTAGATGTGGATAGATATACATAATTAGATATACAAAATATAGCATAATATGCGACTTTTTTGTTAATTCATAGGATTTCGGCACAAGACATATTTTGGTGGATGTGGATGGATGTATACCATGCTATGCTTTAAAGAAGGCTGTATCGCAAATAAAGTCCAATCCACATAACGTGGTGTGTGGCATGATTTACCTTCCTCGGGATGTCACTTTCAACCAGTTGATTGTTGGATCAATGAGAATGTTGGTGATGCGCACAGCGGTGCCGTTTTTAGTTTGTTTTGGTTACTGCTTCTATAGCTACATGGCTGCAGCTCAGTGGCTCAAAGTTCAAGGTCCGGATCAAGGTTTAAAGGCGGCGATCCGGTCAGCTCCAGACATCCGTGGCTCAAAGAGCCACAGCCACATATACCATATACATTCATATAATGATTTAATGATCCGTAATGATCCTATGGTTCTGATATTCAATGATTTAAAGGTCACAGTTTGCTGAGTTTGCTGAGTTTGCTGCAGGACGTGAAGAAATCTCCATGTCTTGATTCACCCTCCAGTTGTTAATAGCAACATAGTGCTTGTTGGTTCTATCATGTTCTATCGACATGTCCATGGGGCCATGGGGCATATTTCAAATTATCAAAACAAAAAATTGCCCATGGGATTTTATTGGCATCACCGGATGTTGTTTTTCTTCACCAGACGATTTTGAATTACCTGGTAAACTAACATAGCTATAGAAAATCACCATCTTGAATAGGTAAATCAACTGTAAATGCGCCATTTTCAATAGCTATGTTAAATTGCCAGAGGGTAGATATTTTTATGCACACGATCGCTACCAGGTGCTGCCCCCTATGTTTGGTGCTTGAAAAAAAAACCACCTAACTTGCGGTGTCACCATCAACCCAGCGGTTCACCCGACGTCGAGTTGCCACGAGGTGCTGTACTGGGATGCTCGTCATGCACGTTCTGGCTCCTTGCTTGCAGGGAGGTGACGGCAGGCGTTTGGCCATTGCCCATAGGGAGTTGATCAAGGGTTGGGAATCAGTGCCAAGTTGGACCCAAGTCTTGTCCTTTCTGCAACACATACATATAGAAGTGGCGTTCCCCATTGACAACATCTTTTAAACACAAGAACATTTCCCAGCTTTCCGAGCTTTCCAAGATGGGTACGTTCTCTCTTTTGAACCCCAGCATTCTGTTGTCGTTTCGCAGGGTCCGTATAGAGATCTCGTTGGGACCAGCGTTGCCCAGTTGTCGCCTGAGGCGCCGCTTTTTTCGATTGGTACCTGGATTATTCGAGGCCTGGAAGCATCTGGAAGAGATGGATGGCACCGATGGTACATTGATTCAAATTCAAAACTGGTTGGAAGAAAACTGCCAAACACATGTTTCTGGAAGTTAATTAAAACATGTTGTTGAAACCGAAAACAGCTTAAAACCCTTGATAACCATATAGTCAAAACATCTCAAAACATCTATAAACATCTTCAAATCATGGTTGTTTGGGTTTCAACTCCCTACCTTTTCCGGACGTTGTTCGCCAGGCTGCGGTCCGTCTTTCACCAAGAGTCACTTGCCAAATGCCTGGGCTACGGGTCATTCCGTGACGTTCCCGTAGTTGTCCATATAAAATATAAGATATCATATAGATATAATTGAATCTATAATCATCTATATAATCATCTATATGATCATATATATATTATATTTATTTATCTATGTTGCTTTAGCTTTCCATGTATTTTCCTTAAACAAAAAACATCCCAATGCGGTGAAGCCTGTCGTTGTTGCCGAAGCCAGGTTCCCAGCGGCGGAGACGCAACCAGAGATCTTGGACGTGGGCTTCGGCACATCTGAGGCGGACGTGGGGATCTGGCAGACGTTGGGATTGAAATCGGAAGTCAACAGAAACGGGAATATCATGTGGATATGTCATGAACATTATAAAACATTATATAACCAACAACATCAATATCTGTCTGAAAATAAGGTATATACCATATATTCTAAAATATTATATCAACATTTAACTTTAGATAAACATTATATAACATTATACATTATATACCATATCAGTATCTCTTCTCATGTGGACGATGATGACGCACCGATGGATTTGAAGGCACCATATTTTTAGACCAGATTGACGGCCGACGATCATTCGGAAGAACCCTGATTTCGTGTGTGGAAAAAATAAGATTAAACACATGATGGAAATATGATGACATATGATCAACATATGATTCATTTGGGGAAGCTAGAGTTATTATCAAACATGGATCAACATATGATGACTTGTGGGAGTTACCAGATGAAACAGAAATAATGCCGTAGGGAATCATCAACATGAATCAACAATCAACGATACTTGATGGGATATGGGAGTGAAGCCACTAGATAGGAAGATTAAGATGAGAATTCACATGAATCAACCATCAAACTTTGGAAGTCATATATAATTACATATATATATATATATATTATATATATAGCCGTATATAGCCCACAAAATGAGACATATGCCTGGGAATTGACCACCAAAAAGGGTGTGATATGGTACCAGCATGTCTCAACTGCATCAACCCTTAGGCTAAGAACTGCTCTACGAAACAATGCTTGGAACTGGAGGGGGAACCAAAGAACAGAACTAGAACTACGTATAGTCGAACTACTATTGCGGCCCCGGAAAGGATAATTTAGTATAGTTTAGTTGGTTTACAACTAGGCCAACTATGGTTTATGGTGTCACCGTGACGCTGGCAGAATTACATGGATGCGCGGTCGAAGCGGCGTCGCCTTGCCCTCGTACAGGGCGGTTTTGGTTTCTGTGACGCAGGTGGCAGACAGAAGGCAGATGTTTGAGCGGTCGACAGTTGGCCGGTACCAGTTCGACAGTGCCAAGACCCTTGGATGGAGCCGTGAAGGCTTAACACCACTGTGGCCATAATTGACGATCTTTTTTTTTCCACCAAATTTGTGAAGTCTTGCTTTCCAAATTTGCAATTTTTGGTTGTTCCCAATTATAGATGGCTAAACGTAAGCCAATTTACAACTGGGAAGCTCCAGATTGTATTATGTTGAATTTTTTAGGTGACCCAACCTGCCTGGGTGAAGAAATAGAGTGGGCTCAGACTTAAGTGGCCTGTGGCCATGTTCGGCTGAAGCATATGCTATGCTATATCCGTTGGAATCCAAATAGATCCGAATAGGCTACATGCGTTTTGGATGCAATGGATCTTGGTGTGAACTTACACACTCTTAGCAAGTCTCCCCTAACGTACTTCAATTAGTGCCTAGAAGCTGAGCTACGAAACATGACCAGCATTTTGTGCAAGGGCAGAAAAAAACGCTATAAAGTTGGTAAAACAAAAATGAACCCATCCAGTAAGTATCTTCATTGCAACATCTATCAGTTGACTTGATGATTTCGACCAGGTAAACCTTCAGTTAAAGTTAAAACTATGTTTTGTGGCTAAAAAGCCTCCAATGATCTTGCTTGCCCTCCACTAATCCAACATTGGAAAATCACTAAAAAATAATCCATGTAGATTCTAAATCCATTGCTACATTAGATTCTAAATCCATTGCGAAATCCAACTGGATCCTCCAGCTATAGATTCCAACTAGATCCATGGCTTTCCCAGCAACACCCTCGATCCGCCCCAGATCCCCATGCGCCTCTTCAGCGATGGCTGGGAATTTGTGACGGCCGTGGACCTTTCGGCACCTCGCTGATCCATGGTGATCCAGGGATGGAGAGTTTGGCGCAACTTACAGCTGGTTGGTGGTTTCAAACATGGCTTTTATTTTCCATTTCATATATGGGATGTCATCCTTCCCATTGATGAACTCATGTTTTTTCAAGATGGTTATTGCACCACCAACCAGTACTGTGATGGTTAGGAAATGAAGAACTGACAAATGATGGTTACCATGCTGAAATGATCAGTGATCATATTGGATAGTGATAGATCAGCATGTTTGTTTTGTCATATTTCAGTGAATATCACTATTCAATATCATCACTTCACTATGCAATATCATCATATCACTTGCAAATGATCAGTATTTGATGAATATTGCAATGATGAATGACTATAGTGATGATAGATAATACACTAACTTTAATATGATTATGACCGAATGATATTCAGTAGTACAAGACCAATTTACACGTCATTTCATAAATGTTAATGATGATTGGTTGGATATGAACCGCGGATAAGTGATACTTCATGGAAGTTTATGGTAATGAGTGGATTTAGTTATACCAAAATGGGGATGGTAATGGGCTTTATTCTCCGGAAATTCGCTACAGTTTGCAATGTTACAGATGGCCTATTGAGTTCGTTGATTTAGCTATTGCAAAAAAAGAAACTTGTGATTTTCCACAGCTTTGTGTTGGTTTACCAGAATTAGTTGTCTTCTGGGTTCACCAACAGCAAAAGGCTGAACGGGTATTTACTACATTTAATCAAGAAATCAGGTTGGTAAGTACCCCATGTACAAGGGGGATGAATTGAGTAACCATAGAGGCAACATTATCGATGTATTAACGTCGCTATAATTTGCCTTTAATGGGTTGGATCGTGTTGGAGCAACCCTGATGATTGTTGGATCATATCAAGTTATATCTTATAGCCCAGAATAATCATATATCCAGGAAGTAAGTTGGTAATACCCTTGTTACTACTCTCCACTTATATATGTGGAACATCCACAATGGGAATAAACAAAGCGAATTCGTTTGACCAAGCGCATCATCATGGTGCTACTTCCTTGGATCATGGGTCTCATGCATTGCTGGCAGATGTGGAGGCCAGTTTTGCTCAAAACTGTTTCTTTGCAGACCCCCATGGATGATGGGAATTGGTTGCTTATATAAACTATAGTATGTTATAGGATATTATCCCAGTTATCCCCCATTTCCTTTTATATACATTGTATTATATATATATATATATATGTATACATATACACATATACATACATACATAGTAACCCCGGTGAATTTCCTACGTCTTTCCATCGTGGTTTCCAGGCGGGGAGTGTCCGTCTGGCACAACAACGACGGGAGCAGAAATCCTTGCAGTTCCTCCAGGCGCAGCTGGAGCTGGAGCTGCGTTAGCCGCGAAAAGGTGGTCCAAGTTGGAGGATAATAGGGTTGAAATGACATACATATACTATACATATATATATATAGACTATATATACTATATGACTATATGATATTACCATACAGTTTGATAATATTCCAATATGTATTGTTGTGATGGTCAAACTATAGTCATAATATCGTAGTTAATTATCACTGACATATAATCTGATAATTTGGATATTATAACTTGATATATCACATGTTGTAAGTGATACCATATGTGGATATGTCAAATAATATTTGTATGATAATTATAATATACTGTATTTTGATGTTGTTATCCATGATATAATGTGATGTTATGATATTACAATATCATGACATATATTTAATGAATATATAACACTAGTCACTAGTCACATTAGTTGTGATATTGACATGCCACTGTTTATGTCAATATAGCGATAATCATTGATTTCCTCGGTGGCTTTGGTGTGCAATAATGAAGTTTGCACTATTTCCGGCTACGGTGTGCTACTCACCTGTTTGTGCGAAATTTGTTGGTGAATGGGCCATTTTACAGAAATTTGTTGGTGAATGGGCCATTTTACAGAGAATGCATATGAAATATATTGAACTATACCTATACTATATTTTTTTTTTTTTTTATAACTTATATTTTGCTACAGTACGTGTGTATAATCAGCCAAGCCACGTCGTAACAATATGTGTTTTGATCTGGCACATGTTGGCCGCCAGATGGATGCCTGCAAGCTGAACTTTCCGGACCACTGTTTCCACGCGGTCTTCGACAAGGCGCGGGTGGATGGTGCACCTTGGTTGTTGTTGTCATGTTTTTTTCAAAGACCCGACATTCCAAAGTGGACATGTTTAGGCTGTTTAGGTGTAAGTTGATGGTGGAAACAGAAGTTACCATCATTTCACATAGCCTTTGCTAATCAAACATGATCATGATTTTAGTTCAATCCCTATGGATCCAAACACTGTCTGAGAAGGTACTTAAGCCTCCAAATTATAGTAATTTATAACCCAAACACTTCCTAAGAAGGTACTTGGATCCATAGGGAATGATTTTCCCTACCTCGAAGGCCACCTTCGATACCTTGGTGTGCTCCTCTCGGCCCAATGTCTCAGCACAGGCGCAACAAAAAGCAGCTGTGGTTCACATGGGTTACGGTTGCTGTATTCCTGACGCAGGGGAGGAAATGGAGAACTGGGGATAGATATATATAAAGATCCATAAAGCATAGTTGGCTTAATTACTCACGGACCAACTTATCTAGGAGTGCCACGAGGTCTCATGGCATGATCTCATCACAAGCTCATGGCCAACCAATCCCTAGGTGGCCCGAACAGGGCATGAAGTAGCTGTACGATCAGGACCCAAATGATAGACCCAGCAAAAGCCACATTCCCTGGTGAAAATGTTGATAAGTTGGTTTCTTTTCACCCATCTACATCCATCTACTATCTCCCTTTTCAAGCTGTACTTAGTCTTGTGTAGCCTTTTATTTCAACCAACTTACCATCTGGTTATTTAACATAGCCATGGAAAATCAGCATTTTTAAGTTCGGTAAACCATCTATTTCTATGGGCCATCTATACCATGGCTATGTTAGTCATAACCAGAGGGTATCTACCATTTGGTCTCACATGGTATGAGTTGAACAGCTCAGCATGTCACCACACTTCGGAGCGACGTTCAGGCCTACCTGTCGGAAGTCTTCCGCGTGTTGATGCCGGGGGGTGCCGGGGTGGCTCAGCTCCTGCCGAGAGGTCGTTGACTCCGTTGACATCACAAGAATCAGAGGCTTTCTGTTGTCATCGGGCTTGTCAGTTGTAATCATCATCTATCCATAGGATCCATGTATGGTATATATAGTAACATTGGGGGTATATTGATGGTAAATGTTACCATATATACCATACATGGATCCTATGGGCTAGATAAGATATCTCTATACTGCATAGTTATGGAATGTTATACAAGCATTGCAAGATATGTTAAGAGTAAGAGGTCATGGTCCATATGAGTCCATATGGTGTCTTGTGATCAACCGCTGTGCGGCGACATGCAACACAAGTTGCCGCCCTGTAGAGTTATACACGTCATTTTGGGCGCTCAGCCATTGAATGTTGAGCAAAATTCCATGGATACGATCCAACTGGAGTCTCATTGAAGCGAAGGCAAGGAAGGCTCCAGTATTTGGGATTTGAAAGGATGAATTTTGCACCGAAAAATGGTCAATTTCATGGGAGTAGACCAAATCTGTTGATAGTACTGGGAGATGTACCCTCTGGTAAACGTTTACAGTTTGCGACATTGAAAATGGCCCAGTCGAAATAGTGGATTTACCCAGCTATAAAATGGTGGATCTTTCCATTAAAAATGGTGATTGTCCATTAAAAATTGGCATTTACCCATTAAAAATGGTGATTTTCCAGTTCGTTATGTAAACGTTTACCAGGCCGGGTACAACGGAGATGACTTGCGGCGTGGGGATGGATTTTGCAGCCGACACCAGCGTACTGAGTACTGCAAAGCCATGGGACGATGACTGATAAAGCTGTGAAAGGTATGCAGAACAAGAACAACAACAACCCACAACCCAGAACCCACAACCCACAACCCAGAACCACCACCACCACCACCACCACCAACAACAACAACAACAAGAACAAGAACAAGAACAAGAACAACAACAACAACAACTGCAGCGCACAATCTTTTTTGGGCTTCTGCGAGGTGATCGGTCATTGAAGTTTTAATTGGCTTAGTTCACGCCATTTTAAGTGGATGTAAATGCTAGATTAATCTGGGTAAGGATTATCATAAGACCCCATGTAACCATGGATACCCGACAATTCGCTCTTCGGAATCCAATGCACCACATTGTATAAACTATGAAGTCCATTAAACCAGCAACTTTTCTCACTGGATTTTGTCAGCTGGGTCAACCTTGGTTGAATACTGTAGTGAAAGTAGTACTTTCTAATCTTGTGCTAATGTTAAAATGGTGTAACATATTGTAACATGTACTAAGCAACATTTTTTTTCTGGGGCAGGTATCTTACAGATTCACCTTGTGGCGAGGTCTTTCTGATGGTCACGCACTCGGGCCCTGCCGAGCGGATGCCCTACTTGCTGCAGGAGCCACTGATTTGGAAGGGGGCATCCCCGAAGTCAGTGGAAAACCTATTGGGAAATCATTGAAATCATCCAATTTATGGAGGTTTATAGCTGGGGAAATCCCTCACAATCGATCGGAAAAATGGTAGGATTTCTCCACTTACAATGGAAACATATGGGAAAAATCATGGGAACATCCCACCAAGAGAAAGGAGGTTTCAATGGAAACATGTTGGAAGCTTATCAAACAAAATAGAGGTTTATAGCTGGGAAAATCTCAACAATGAAGATTTGTTTAATGGGTCTTAGTTGTCAGTAGGTAAGTAGGTTTGTTAGTTGTCAGTGGGTTGTTGCACAAGAAACGGGGTCCAAATGTGATTTGTTGTTAGTTGTTAGACTGTTAGGTATGTTTCCTTTTTGGAGGGGAACCAATTGAGATTCATCCACCGGCTATAGGAATATGATCTGCATAAGTTCAACAATTTGCCGCGGTGGAAAAGAAGGGTTTCACCATTCCAATGTGAACTTTTGCCCGTAGACACTAGCTTTTATGGCTATATATAGACATTCCAAATCATCAATTGTGAAGCATTGGATACATGTGTGTGTGTGTGTTTGTTCCTGTGCTGGTACTGTACACGATTGCGTTAATTTTGCGTGGGCTGGTGTATTTAACGCAATGCCACTTTGAAATGGATTTGAGTATTTGAGCAGACTTTACATACATTCCAGTGAAACAAACAAGGAACGCCATCCACGCTCTTTCCACCGTTACCAGGACCCTTCGAGGGGATGGAAAGTGCAGGCACTGCCACTTCGCCAACTGAGGACATCATGTTTAACAACATAATATATATAATATTAGTGGTATATAATATTTAACCATCATTGTTTTATACCATTCTTGTTTGGCATCAGACCGACTAAAGTAGCTATTGTGGCATCAGAGTTGGATGGACTTTGCACTTTGACGCTGTGTGATGTTAAGTCGCCCTATGAATTTTCTTACATAATGTATTTATATACGTGTGTGTGGTGTTAATCCTGTCCAGAAACCACTGTTTTTTCCAACTGGTGTTTGTTCAGTTTGGCGCTATGGTCCCTGGCACTTCATGTCTCTTGAAGCCAGAATCCCTGTACCGTTCCCAGGGAATGAACACAAAATCTGGATTGAATGGACCTTAATGATGGTTTACAGCTAGGGGAAGTAACCAATTCAAAGGCCTTTTGTATCCTTAAGTCAGTTTCTGGATCCCTTGTTGCAGTGTGATTCTCCAGAAATGGATAGATGGATATGTTTCAACCCTTCAACCCTTGTATGTTCTAGATGTACCATGAGCGTGGGAGGCAGCAAGGATTCCAAAGCAAAGCTCTCTGGACGGTTGGGCACTTGGGATGGTGTTGTCTTGGGATGTGTCAAAATTCAGATTACATTTAGATTGTTTATACCATCGAAAGGATGTCCTAAACGTGCCATTGCATGCATTGGAAGCTTGGCCATTGATATGTTGTTCTTTCTGTACCATTTGGGAGAGTGAGCCAATTAGAAAGCTCATCGGTCAGTATCATTAGGATGAGTTGAAACCGCCGATGGAATTGCAAAACTGGATGGACGATTTTGCAATGATTTACTGCGCAGGGCATGTATTCAGATGTGAAATTGCCATGATGCTATTCTATATGACTGGATTCCATTCAGATTGCCCTTTTATGCGGCCAGTGTAGTGGCTGTAGTGGGCTTTCCAGTCCCTGATTCTTGGAGTGATCCCTGTAGAGGTGAAGTTTTTGGCCGCTGCCGAGTGGCCAAAAAAAGGCAAAAAAAAGGTTGGAGATTTTCGCATTTTTTGTTGCGAAATATAGATCCTGTGATCATGTCTCGTCATCATGTCTCCACGTTTCTTTGAGCTTTATATCCATTCTTGGACATTCTTGTACAAGTTTCATACTTATCGATGGATCCACATTGTGCCGCTATTTTGTAAACCACAATTTTTGGTGAGTGTTTTTTCTTTTCACCTTGTGGCATAGCTGCACCCTGAAACATATGTTCATTTATTTTTTTTGTTCATGAGATCATTCAAGCCATTATATATTGTATATGTCATTCAACCCATTATATATTGTACATGGTATGTACGTAACTTATGGATTTATGGCTTCACCTCATTTTTATTTACTTTATCATTATACAGGACAGGCCCCCCCAGTTATAAGTTGGTTTGTAAACCCCATGAACTATTAGTTATACTAAACCATAGTTAAACCACTTTTCTAAGGCAACTGAACGCTATCTTGGGGGCCCCATCCTCGGTAACTTCAGCCCCTCCCATCCCCTGCCTAGGCGCCGAAGCTGAGGGCGAGACGGAAGAGGGCGAGGAGTGGCCCACGTAGTGCTGTTTTCATGGGATTTCATGGGGAAATATCGTCCGGCTGGTGGTTTGGAACATGGCTGGATTATGACTTTCCATATATTGGGAATAATCATCATCCCCAACCTGACGAAGTCCATCATTTTTCAGAGGGGTAGGTATACCACCAACCAGTAGTTAGAATTGTCAATGGGAATATTATATTGGATACTTTCCATGGGATTTTACTGTTGTTTTTCTCACATAGCTATGGAAAATTGCCCATTTATAGATGATAAACATGATGATTTACCGATTTTAATTTTCCAGTTCGCTACATGAACCAGCGGTTCACTATGTGGGTAGATTTTGTGGGTTTGTTCCCCCATGATATACGTAGTTGTGTTTGAGGAAATAAGTATAACAGTAACCCAGTTACAAAGCACATAGCAAACTCTATGGCTCAGCTAAGTAGAAGAAACTATGGACAATCAATGGTTTTCCCCAGAAAGATCTATGTTGATTGTCTGCAGGGTTTGCCGAGAAGAACATTAGGATGTGTTGCAATCCATCTTCATCATCATCATCATCATCATCATCATCATGATGTTCATCATCATAACCACCTGTCCGATTCGCTCTGCCATCCATGCATCACAACAACCCACCCCTCCTATAGTGTCATATCTTTGAAACTTCCGCCACCGCCTTGTGCGGTACTACTGGTATATTAAACCACCTGAAATCCCATTTAACCATGGCCCAGCTATGTACCCTTACTATGGTCTACTATGCTGAATCATCATCCCCCAGCACCAACGGTGCAGTCCGCAGTCCCTGACAGGAGCTCCAAGAGGCGGCCGCGACAAAGTCGAGGCCCAGTGGTGTATCCCATGCGGGGGTTTCCATAAATGGGGATCCCCCGAAATGGATGGTTTATAATGGAAAATCCTATTACAATGGATGATCCCATGCATGTATAGATGATTTATAACTATTATAGCTCACAACTATGCTTACGAACCAGTTACCAAGGATGATCCTCCAAGTAGGTTTTTGTTTTTCATGGCAACCGAAAACCTACCATCCATAGGTCTATGAGCTCTCATAAACCAACATTATGTGTTTGAAAAACCCCATGTTCATTATCTCTTTGCCATACATTGGGGGATTTTTTTTCATGCCCAGCTACAGCAGTTCTTTTGTCGGGATGATTTAAAGGAACAATCTCGAAGATTTTTTTTCATACCTTCTGCTAATTTAACATAGCTATTGAACATGACCATTTATAGTGGATTTTCCCATTAAAAATGATGATTTTCCATAGTTATGTTAAATTACCGGAGGGTAGATTTGTCTGAAGATATGGTATCCAAAATCCCATGATTGATTTTCCCATCAAAAAACTGGTTATCACTTGGGGTATCCCACATTTTTGGACAGACACATATGATAATGGTTGTATTTTCCCGTCATATCCCACCATTATTGCACGATCATATCCCCATTCTATCTCATTGTGTATTATATATGTATACAGTTTTCACATATACATATACGTATATATATATATACATACATATACGTATATATATATATACATACATAATTATGTATATATATATATGTATGTATTTATGATTTTCCCAACAAATCTATGGTGGTTTCCTGCAAGCACCCGCTAAAAACCAACCTCCGTGGAGTCGTTTTTTTTTCCAGCGCCAGGGCGCCCTGCTACTGGCTCTTCCTCTGTACCAAACCAACGGAGTCACTGGAGAGCCACTAGGTCCGCGGGCGAAACTTGGAAGGGACCACAGATTGACATGGATTAGTGTTTAGTATGGACCATCAAGTCATTGGGATACCCAATCTGACCCACAGCTATATGAATGTGTAAATTTGGGATATGGGATATGGTTAATGAATTAATCACTTCCAAATATTTGGTTAGCAGTGAAGTAACCAGTGTCTTGGAATGTTTTGGACATCCCAAATCACCTTAAGTAACCACTTGTCAACCCGAAAACATGCAGCAGTTGGATAGTTTGGGATTGAGATGAGCTGCCTTGCCACGGAAGTCGCAATGCATGGGGGTACATCCTTGGACATTTCAATCCTCAGAATGCTGCACACATTTACAGGATGATCCACATCAATACCCACGACTTAGGAAAACCACATTCTTGTTCAAGCACCAAAAGGCAAACTCGGCGCGCCATCGCAGGCAAAACTACTGGACAAAGTGCCCGTAGAGCTGCTGGAGGAAAAAACGACTTGCAGTTGAGAAACATTTGTGCAAGATATCCAGTCCGGATGTTTGATAGTTTGAAGATTCCTCAATAATGGAGGTACTCCAAAATCATCCAAGTATATCAGTATATCATCCAGGTGATTAGGCCATTGAAGTGTTGAAACAACCATGGTTTGGTGCATCAGGAAGCCCATTTTGCTTGACCCCGAAACCTCAAAACCTCGATATCTTCCGCATCGCGCAGCACCTGGGTCGTCGCAATTTGACGGCGCACGGCAAGAGCTACGACGTGACTTGGATGAGAACTACAGGGGTACCCCCTATGACTACCCATGGTGACTTTGGAAACCCCCCATATTTTGAGGGATTTTACCTTTCAGACATGGTGGATTGATCCTGGGTTGTCTTAGTCTCTTTATGATGATTTGTTTGGCTTCTTGTTTTTCATGAGATGTGTTCTTTTGTGGCGCTTCGTTAAATATTAGGATGGTTTTGACATGACCGATGCTACTTGCTGGGCTTGGCTACCATCAGAGTTCAGGTGCCTGGTTATGCGGTCTTCGCCAACACCTGGTTGTCCAACCATGTTACTTGGACAAAATCGGGGCGTCTCCAGATGGAACCACTTCTGAAACATCCTTGGATTGATTGGTTCGCAGAGGATTGAAGCATCCAGAAACTGGGGAAGAAATAGCTCTAAAGGGATGTATAGATGCTGGTAGTGTGGCCCCTAAGGACAGATCATGAAACTTGTGGCTGACTGGATCCAAGCCGCCTTTCCCACCTGCCACGACACTTTGATGGTCTTTGCCAAGGGGATGCTTTTCAGTTAATAGGTCGGTTTAGACACCCATTAATTAACTATAGATGTTATCTACATTTATCTACCATGAACCATACTTAATCTATATAGTCACTATAGTTATAAACTAACTTAGCCTAGCTATCGTTTTGGGGCCTTAGATTGTAGTTGCCCATGGATCCATCGTCATCCCTGCTTTCAGGTTCAGAATTGGTACGGACGAGAGGTGCCATCTCAGACATTAAACCACCCATCTCCAAATAGCATAAACCAGCCATTCGAGAAAGCCATCATTGCTGGATCTTGGCTAGTTTTCCATGGGTTTTCCATGGATTTTCCACCGATCCAAACCCTGGGGCCGTGGCAGGTCTTACCCTCGATGGATCAATCGGTTGGATGGGAACAACGATGGACGTTGGGAGATCCCAGTGGTTACGATGCCAATCAGCTGTATTGTGGTACCAACCATCCTAAAAACCAAACAAGACACACACACACAATGACTTGTGAGATATACTGTAAATGGTATAAATGAGTATATATATATATACATGTAGCATCAGGGGTTGAAATCCAGCATTTTTCCCGAAACGGACGAAGCGCTTCACTCCAGATTTAGGTCCTTCAAGTGGCTCCTGCTGCAAAAGACCTTGGCTCAGGAGGCATTGGATGGTTGTCGGATCGCTTGGGTTGCTTGGTGGCTTGGCATTTGTAAACATGATCATGAAATGTGTAATAACATAATTCATGAAACAATCCCCCTGGCAATTTATGTAACATATAGAAATGACATAATGAGTCAGACTGAAAGCAACTTTGGTTCACCATTCAATGAGTGAACTTTTTTTTTTGAGCTTGCCCCATCCAGTCACCCGTCATCATCATCGCAGGATGCCCCGGTGATTTCTTTCCCATCTTGGCACCTGGATTCGCAGGAGGCGAATGGTGGGTGGAGGATAGCCTGGTTTATTGCTTAACATAGTGAGTTCTGCCACCCCCTCCGAAATTATTGGGGCCTAATGTTTCAATAAACTTATGAGCTTTAGCCGTCTTAGAAGGTGTTTTACACACCTTAGCTAATTTGTTGCGGGTCCCTATACCAAATGAGATACCAAGTGCATATCATTTTATATCCCATGACGGATCCATGGTGCTGCTATATATGGTGTGCCATGGATCCCATCAATATACCCCCAATCAATGTTAGCATTCATATACCAGCACCATGGATCCTATGGGTTATTGGTACCTTGTTGATTGAAAGATGTGAAAAATCCCCAAATGTTTCCCATTGATACCAAGCCTCATATAACCTCATATAAACCAGCTATCAAACACGAAGTTCATTGGATTGGTTTAAGGGAAAATCTTAACCGGAAAGCCCTATATGTCATGGTAAAAACCCATGGGTTTCCGGTTAAGATTTTCCCATCAACCAATCCATTGATATGTGAACCCAGCTACCCTGGCCCCTTACGTCCTGCCCGGCTGCAGGCGGAGCCCTGTTGGAACTTCGACCCCACAGCCTTGCCATTGGCCGATTGGATCGCCCTGCAACGGGAGGAGAACGCCCTTGGCTGGGCGATTTTCCACCCCAAAATAAGGAGATTTTTGGTGGTTAATAGTGGGTTAATAGTGGATTAATAGTGGATAATCAAAGGAAGTTTAGTGGGAGAAACTTCCGTGTTACGGACTCTTAGAATGTCAGGGAAAGAGTTAGTCAAAGAAAGAGTTAGTCAAAGAAACAGTTAGTCAAAGAAAGAGTTAGTCAAAGAAAGAGTTAGTCAAAGAAACAGTTAGTCAAAGAAACAGTTAGTCAAAGAAACAGTTAG
>Ga0126342_10009504_pt1 | contig 17424 bp, 17 predicted proteins | sample Cyp1metagenome_FD_92528 | JGI IMG/M metagenome (GOLD analysis project Ga0126342, IMG submission 92528) | Coral microbial communities from Lord Howe Island, Old Settlement Bay, Australia - Cyphastrea 1 metagenome | ecosystem: Host-associated > Invertebrates > Cnidaria > Coral ... | reverse complement strand
TATATAATATATACTATATACTATATAATATATAATATATAATATATAATATATAATATATAATATATATAATATATAATATATAATATATTATGACATATTGTCGATGGAAGAAATCCTGCACCATCTTGAATGATTGAAACCCTATATAAATAATGGGATAAACCACCTATCGACTGGTGCAGGATTTCTTCCATCCACTGCATCATGTAATTATTATGTATATACAAACATACGTTGGGTTCTGCTCGTCACCAGCTTTGGAGCGACGATGCAGGAATCATGTGGGGATATCATGGGATTCCCCAAGATGAAGATTTAATGGGACTTAAGACTCAGCAACCGTTCAAAACAGCATACTTTTCTGACTTCCTTCACCAAACCAGCAAGTCAAATTACGGTATATCGAACATCTTCTGGCTTGGCTCCAGTGTCCTCATTTAAAAGTTCTCCAAGGATTCACTTTTCCATAGGTTCTCTTCAAATTCGACCAGCAAGAACATGTGCAAGCCTGAACATAGGGCACCAGAAATTTGATTGTCTATCATCATTTTCCCTATAACAATGCTTCTAACTTGCTGCTATACCCCACCTTCAAACACCCCCGCATGAGCCATTAAAAACACCCCGTTTTCCCACCTCATGAAATACTAGTTGGTTGATAGCTTTCCATATGGCTTTAAACAATTCCCCAAGGAAACCAGGTTTTATAACTCAAAATCACCCATTAACAAGATTCATCAAGGCTATAACATGGCAAAACTTTAATGGCTCAATTAGCCTTGTGGTGACCAAAAATCACATCCAATTCTTCTACAGTTCCATGGGTTCCCCGTGCCTTCCCATTGCCCATCCACAAAGAGCTGGGCCATGGCAGTCTCAGCTTTAAAGACCACCTGGCATCAACAAAACTGGTGTTTCAAGTTTCAACCACCAAAAGTTAGAGGATTAGATGCGATGATATGAGATGTACCAGTAAAATGGGAATATCATGACTTTTTTGGCTGATAACTAACCAATCGTTGCAACATGTGTCAACCATGGATTGGTTGCAGGGAAATCTTCACCGGGAACCCTCGATTTTCCATGATTTTCCCATTGAAGATGGGGCTTAAACCAGTAACATGTCCCTGAAAAACCAGTCCTTTGAAACCAGCAATGCCAATGCTTTTTAGATACGCTGAGATCTTATGGGAACCATATGGAATCAGCCCGAAAATCGCATCGAGACGCGGCTCTGTTCTTTGGAATCATCGCAGCCCAGGTGCCAGAAACAATGGTGATTTAACCAACATGGGGATATAATTAATGGGATATATTGGGTTCTTCTGGCATGACCAACTTCATATGGCATATGTGTGTAGCTGAAAACGGGACCAGCTACAAACCATGGGGAAAATGCTGCGGGAACAACTTTAAACTGACAACGATACGCCCAGCTTAGAGATGCAAAGAAGCGGTGGCAAATACGGGCCTATTTAGTAAGTTCATGTTTTAAACCAAATAAGATCTTTTCGGCACATATTTGTTACTGTAGATCAGTTATATGATTTACACTTACACGGAATCAATAAATGGTGGTTGATCTAAAATCCTTTATCTGCAAACGGCCATTCTTTGCCAATAAAAATGTTACCCTCGCGAATCTTTTGCGAACCCCACGTTTATCTTTCGCGGGGGTCTCATCTTGAAATCTTTTGCCAAATGGTTCGCCAAAAAAAAACACTTTCGCGAACTCAGAAAAAAAAAATCGCAGGGTCCAATGATGGAACCCTAGCGGCCTTTGTAGTGGACAATCTCTACAGTACATGGACCTTTAGATCGACACTCCATAATTAAATATAAATACACATACAGTACATATATACATATTTATTTAACATTATTTAACACTAACAAATACAAATAACCCCATTTTTCACCATCAACCAGGCGTCGGTTCAATTCCGACAAGTTGCAGCCACATGGTGCCACTGCCTGGCTCGTCATCGGGATGGAAAATGGGGATTCAAACCAACCAAATATGGTGGTTTAGCCATCAACAAATGCTGACTTGATCATGATTTAATGGGATTGTATTGGGATACGACTGGGATGCTATTGGGATCTATATAATGGACTTTGTTACTGTATGATACTGTATGCGGATATAATGGGAATATAAATGGGAAATATCATTGGGAATACAATGAGAATATCAACGTCTATGATGGCGTTAGCGGGAATAGTAGTGTTTTGTTATTTGTGATATAGAATGGGAACAATATAATAATATATAGTAAAAACCAACCAACAAGCAAAATTGGTATACAACGGCATTCAACCAACATGTTGTTTCACGGAATGGGTACTATAAATATAAATATATATATATATATATATCATTATGTATACAATGAGAATATCGCGGGCATACATTGGGATATGATTTGGATATATGATTTGGATATATATAAAACCAGCAATATGTGTTTTGGGTTTATCCAAAAATGGTGAGATTAGGCCCACCCTGTATCAATTGATGGCCATCTTTTTTTTCAGAACATGGTGACTAACCTGCAGATTCATGGGCGCGGCATTCTCAATAAAAGGAGAATTCCTGCAATGAAAACGCGGATTCTAACACCAATTGGAGGAAACATCAAAACATCAGAACCTGGAGAAAAAACATATAGATAAAGTATGATGAAGCACCTCTAGATATCGATAAATCATCCACCATTCAGTTTCTTTTTCCATGTTCAATATAAAATGTGTCACGTTATTACACTATGCCTATCCAAGGTATGGTTAGTCCATGCTGGTACAGTGGTTTTCTCTGGCAATTTGTTACATGACTGTGGAAAATCACATTTTTTTTATGGACACATGATCGAACAAAATGGGCCATGTTCAATAGCTATGTCAAATGATCATATCATATCATATTAATGTATATTAAAACAATTTAAAACATATCAATAGCTAATGAACCATGGGATATTTTCATGCTATCCATTTTAGTTTAATATTGGAGCTTCATATCCTGGTATTGACCCGTCTCCACATCAGGACCCGTGAAATCCCGCACCCATCATCGATGGAGGTCAACCCGACCTCGCCACTAGGGATCAATACGGATCAGCATCCCAAACTGCGCTTAAGAACTGTGAAATATATGAAACATTTAAAACCACCAGCCAGATATTGACTTCGAAGCCAAGAGTTTGTCAACCACCACATTTGATCAAATATTGCACAATTCTTTACAGATTGTCTTCGACTCTCTTCGAATTCCAGAGCTCTCCCTCATCCTCCTCATTCTGATGCCACTCTCATCCGTCCCACTGCAAATGTTCACGTCTCAGGAACTACTTTCTCAGTGCAGGACAATCTCACTTCCTCCAGGGGATTCCACTGGTGGCCTCAAGTTATAGACTGCCAAGTCATTGACACCAAACCCAAGAGTGTGGATCAATCAAAAGGAATCATGTCTGTTGGCCCAACACGTCTTCTTTGTTGAAACATACCGAAACTCGAAAACATTGAAACTACCCTCTGGTAAACTAACATAACTATGGAACATCACAATTTTTAATGGGTAAATCAACTATAAGTAATCTATAAGTGACCTAATTGAATATATAATATATTGAATGTATGATTGAGGGCATTTCCGTCTGTCTCTGGGCCTCACTCTTTAGGCTTGCAATGGCTTCGGCACCCACTGAGACCCTGGGCGCATCGGGGGCATCCTCGGGCGGCTCCTGTGAGCACCACAGAAAAACATGGGAAAGCCATGACGCCCACATGGCGATGAGCCAAAAGCACCCAAAACCCATGGAAACCCTGGCTTTTTCCCATCAAAATCATCAATATACCCTCTGGTAATTTAACATAGCTATGGAAAATCACAATTGTTAATGGGAAAATCCACTATAAATGGCCATTTTCAATAGCTATGTTAGTTTACCAGAGGGTATCTGGAATTGATTGATGTTCATCCCGCTAAAAACGCTAGTGATAGATATGAAAATTCAGAACCATATCCATATCGTGACAGAATTCTAAGGCACCTACGCATATTTCTGGAATTTCACAAGTTACATCGTTTTCCCTGTGCATTCTTCCCCACCTCGGATCTTTGTTCCATGGCACCGCCTGTTGCAAATCTGACCTGCACGATGAGGCACTGCACTGGACACTGGACACTGGGCCGTGAGATGCTGTGAGTCTCAAAGGGGCTCTGAGAGGTAAAGAAAACGCTGAAAAAAACACTGCAATTGAAAATCTCAAAAAGGCACAGGCCGGCAAACCCCACACCGATGACGCTGACGATGGTGATTCTTATTGTGATGGTGATGATCATGGTGATGATGAGTCTACATATCAGTATAATGATGATGAATAGATAAATATAAAACAAATACGATGATAATTATTATAAAGATGATCATGATGGCGCAATGATTACAATGGCGAAGATAATGATAATTATATATAATGATATATATATATATAATGATGAACAAGGAAATATTGCCTTTATCACAAATGATCATGAATCCTCGTGGATCATGGTGAATGATCATGAACAATGACAAATGATTGGATAAACATTCCTCGTGCATGGTTCTGATGACCAACAAATAGTGTGCGTATAACATTGCGCAATGTTAGATAGTGGCAAGAAACGATGCGTTCATCATCAATTCTATGTGCATCTAGACATCGAACCTGTGATGATCCAGCATGCGGTCGCATTCACAGTCATGGGACACGTAACCCGTGGAAACAGTGACATCATTCATGAATGGCTGAGATATGATTACATTTGCCTATCGCAATACAACAACATCGTGGGACTTTCGATGTTTCAATATCATTCGCCTCCAAACATATCCCATCCAGAAAAAAGATCGCCCTTTTGGAGCAGGAAAAAAACATATCTGCTTGAAGATCAAACATATCTGACACGACTTACACATCGTTTTGTGGCGCTTCAACTTCCATTATGCAGCTCAAAATTCCCATGTATTCACTGGTTGGTGGTTTCAATGTTTGAAACCACCAACCAGATTCAGTATTCTTGGGAAATCCCCCATTCCCGGGTTGGACGACCATCGACCTTCGCCCCTGCAGCCAACATCCAGCCATCGCTGGAGATGATCCTGGTGTTACAGAAACGGTTTGAATGCGTTAAAAAATCATCAATATATATATATATATACTGTATGTATATATATACATAATGATTATATATATATATACTGTATATAATATCTTTAAAACAATCCCTTGTAACATTAATTTGGCATCCCATATTATTCTGATATATTCTGATCATCTCATGATATCACAGACAACTCTTATGATATAACACCTAAGCCTCACAATCCTGTAACATGAGATCATACGCTCGTCAGTTGGGGATGTTCATCCCACATAGGGTGGAAACAAGCGATGTTTGAACCTGTTATATAAGCAGAACACATTGCGATCTATAGGCTTCTCTGGAAATGTGGTACCCCTAAATCTGCACACTAATCATCATTTTGGATCATATTGTCATGTAAAGAATCAACATGAATCAAATGAATCAGCATTAAGCGATCCGTCTGTCAAGTAGTATATGTTGTAATGTTGATAGATTCAGAGACTGACATATATAGTGTTTGGGCGGGATCTGTTTCGACCCATGAAACATGATGTGCAATGAGAGCCTCTCCAGCAAATACTTAGGCTTAATAAAAATGTTTGGATATACAGGTCCTAGCGTTGTCTAGCGTTGTCATTGCAAAGCCCTCGAAGAACCAAAATAACACGTTGAATCGAGAATTCCCCGAAAGCAGTCTCGCAGGCAGTCAGGGTCTGTCCGCCACTTGTCCCTCCACATCATGTCAGTTCTGAGCTCTACAAATAATATGCTGGAAAACCCACTTCCGTGCCACAGAGTTGTTCAATTTGCATCACATCATTCCACTCCCTCTTCTGACACGGTGTGATCCAAGAACAAATACCATCTTACGATGGTATTCTATCAGTATATGTATCAACACTGTGATTGGGAGTATTGGATATATCTGACTCAAGTAAAGGGGTTCAAAGGACCAAATCAGGGTCATATGCCCGGAGCTCCCGATGTTCCTTGAATGCCTCACTATTTAAAATACTTAGAAACCAACAGTGGCTTCAAACACGTCACAAGTGACCCCAGCCCTTCAGCCCCTGCCAAAAAAATCTCCTATCCTCCATTCAATCCGGTGTCTCATGAGGGTGCGGGTCACAACTGGGAAAACTACCAATCAACTTTACAGATTTGGTCATGTTAAGTTTGTCAATCTTATGTATTTGAATGTATTGAATCTATCCTACCCTGAATCTAACAGTTCGATGTGGAAAATCCACCATTTGTAGATCATGTTCCGAACGGGCAACCGCGGCAACCATTGACGTTCCACATCTTCTTGTGTGTCTACCCTAGGGTAATATCGTGTAATATCAACCAATCATTTAGGACCCGGGCTATGATCACCATCCATGTTGGGTTGTGGATCATCAGATTGATTTTATCACTCTATTACTGGATCCACTGGGTAGTCATTGGAGCTCAGGGGGGAATGGGCGAATGACTCATAATGACTATTAAGATTCACCCCATTCCCCCATTCCCTACTAAGCACCAATAAGAATCATTAAACAAAACTTGCTGCTGTATGCAAACTAGTTATCCGCTGGTTTATTTAACATAGCCATGGAAAATGGCCCATTTATAGATGGTTTACCTATTAAAAATGGTGATTTTCCATGGCTATGTGACAAATAACCAGAGGGTATTGCCATCAGCTCCCCGGTGCCCCTCCTGCTCTCAGCTGCGACCTCCGACTGACGCATCACATAGGCCACGACGCTGAAGTCCATCGACCTCCCAAGAAATGGATAGTCCCAGTCATGGTGAAGTAACCAATGGGAAAATACACCATGTTCCTCAGCAAATCGAGGATTAGGATGAATTATGATTCGGACATAGCACCTAACTGGGACCCAACAAACAGAATTGATTTGACCAGCAAAGTAGCGAGGTTTACCATCAAAGGCGTGTGAATGTTTTCAGCCATGGCTTTGGTCCTATGTAGTACGGATGGGAAGGGCACGAGTGCAGATTCAGATGTTTGATTCAATGATTTTCCCATGCGCTTTGGCATCGCAATGTTGTAACCTTCCAAGCCCCCACACGCAGACAGACAGACACACACTGTTCAAGAAGAAATGTGATATGAGATGCTGCCATCTACCCTCTGGTAAACCATAACTATGGAAAATCACCATGTTCAATGGGAAAACCACTAAATGGCCATTTTCAATAGCTATGTTAGTCATTACCAGAGGGTATAGTTAATGGCTATTCTGAATGTTTCTGTTCTTGCAGACTTGATCTACAAGGTGCTTGGCATGTCACCAATGGCTGCCACCTCCACTTAGCGAATGCTTGGCTGATCTGTTCACTCAACTGCTGGTTATTTACAAAAGCCATTTATTTTGTAACTCCCAGATATCCTCTGGTAAACGTTTACATAACTATGGAAAATCACCATTTTTAATGGGAAAATCCACTATAAATGGTGATTTTCCATAGCTATGTTAAATTACCAGAGGGTAGATGGACAAATTGAAAACCTGGATGAAGAAAAACCTTAACAGCTACAAAATCCTGCAAAGACTAGTGATTAGTCTAGCTTTTTGGGACACCCATCTTATCTTTGCACGTTGCACGAGTCCAGGTGTCCCAACAGGGGAATCTGCAGCTGCGGCTCAATGACACCAAGCAGTTCCCCAGGCTGCTGCCAGTCACATTCCAGGAAGACCTGGGCGATGGAAAACTCCCCATTTGGTTCGATGATGTTCCTATAGATATTTATATAGATAGATGACCATTTAAGTTCGGAGCTGTTCCAGCTATGGCTGAGGGTAATTTCAAGCAACCACGAGTTCGTTGAAGTTGATAGAATCATGAGAAAACATTAGATACATAACAGAACACGTTGCCTCATTTATATAAATTCGCTGCCGTGGGGGGATCACCAAAAGCGGTGGATCTAACCACCAAGACACGGCATCTCACCGGTGGAAATCGTATGGGTCAAATTTTAAGACCAGAGGACCATAAATGGACTGGTCCATTTGCACCATAGTAAACCATCCTATTTTATCCATGTTTATCCTATTTAGGGGTAGCATTGTGATGCACTGAAAGATGATAGCATCATCTTTGAACTTGGAAGTTCAGTGTTATCAAACATTGGCTTGCACTATCTTTTCCGTATGCCTTTAACAAATCCAGGTCTTTTTAATCAGTGAATGAACTATAACGGGCCGGTTTCCATATAGGACGACTGGATCATAGCTGGAAAGGCTTGGTCCAACCGAGACCTTTTGGGCGGGATCAAGATGATCAAGCAACAGGAATAGGGATACAATATTTTACCAACCAGACATAAGGCAAAACAAGCAAAATTGGACTTTTCCCCTAAAAAACATCACTTTTCCGATCACTTTTCCCGCATTAAGGTCACGCAGCAGCTGGGCTTTCGCACTGCTGGTGTATCCGCGCGCCAGGGTTTAGGTCCTGCCATGATGTCATGGTTTTCATGTGGATTCCCAATTTCATGGTCGCTGCTAATGAAACACACATGTCTATGTACGTATATATAAGTGTAGGTGAATAACCCCACAACTGGTCATATTTACCATCAATCAACGCCAGGGTTGTTCAAACTGTTCATCACTATCTTATCGAATGTTGTCGAATCATACGTTGATATACATTGTGTCGGCTGTGTGGCGTCCCTGCTCAGTCAAGGCAGCCATAGGTCATCCACTTTGGGGTTGCCTGATGACTCTAGCTGCTTCATGATTTCTCTATAAATTTTCGGATGAACTGCCCAGTGATTTTGGGCAAATCATAATGATTCACTGCATGATCCCCAACTCTGATTTGAGGCCACCTGCTGGGGATTCTTTTAACTTAACCTGCTGGGGATCGCCTGTATCATCATCATCCTCCACGAAACGGAGCTCAAGCTCTTCCTGTGGGGACCCGGTCAGGTAGAGGTGAGTACCCTGGCGACCCCCCCAAAACATGAGGAGTTTTGTTTTACCAGCAAAAATATAGCAAACGTGTGAAATTAAACAGCAAAAATTGGATTTTTCCAGCAAACATGGGGGCTGAAATCGCAAATCGCAAAGATTTGGCTTGAGATTGCCAAAATCGGGGGTGTATTAAGCAGATAAATTGGGATGTAAGCGGAATGGATCAACTTTAGCAGGACGTTTGGTTTGGTCATATCAGGAAATGAGGCGAAGACCATTGGAGTGGTACAACTAACAAATGATGCAGATCCCAAACAAGAAAGACATAACAAGAGGAAGTTATCCAACAAGAATGTAGGAAAGGACCAGCAACCAGCGAAACATACCCAATCGTCAGGATGTAACCAACAAAGCAGGTCATGGCAAGAAAACAACAAATTATAAGCCGAAAAAGGAGAATTATTCTTCTGATTTTTGGGCCAAAACATCCCAAATCATCAAAAGGGAAGACTTCAAGCACCCCAGGCAGTGCCAGGCAGAAAGGAGATGGGACATTTTAATGACATGTTCACCATATCTCTGCGGCTTTATCCACCCAAGAACCAAGAACTTCCATATTTCCATTGAAATGCAAACCATAGCCGAAAGAAGGTGAATAACTAGCATCGTATATCATCACATATATACATGTCGTCGTCATAATCATCATCATCATTATCATCATCATCATCATCATCGTATATATATACATATACAGAATCAGAAGTACATGTGTGTGTGTGTCACAGGAAACACCTGTATATACATCACTTGCACTGTTGAGTATGTTTGTATACTTATAGAATGCACCGTAATGAGTTCAATGTATACATCCTGCGTGGCGCCTCTTCATCTGCAGGAGCCATGACAGAGTGATGTGACAGGCCCTAGCAGTTTGACTGTGTTGATAGATGTTGGGATACTTTTGAACTGTGCATTTGTCCAAAAATGGTGCATACCCCAAAATGGTCACATTCATGGTGAAAATGATGATGAACCATCAGATTTTGGGACACCCTATTTTCAGACAAATCTATATATATATATTCAAGCTTTCTGCTCATCACAACTGTCAACTGTCACTGATATAGATGTCAAACCTACATCTGCACTTCAGACTTCAGTGGATAATGTCAGCCAAAGGGCTCCAGTGTAAAATTTTGAATGTCACAAATGCTACTCCTGTCCCCTCGACTTAACGAGCAAGGTTTGGTGCCTTGCCCACCAATACTCGGTTGACAGGTTGACATGTTGACTCCGTCAATTGAGCACTTAATTATCAACCTCATTGAGGGCCTTGAGCAGAGGTCAAATGCATTGAAACTGGCTCGAATTTCAAAGCAAAACAAGTCAGCAAATCCACTAATTATATGATCACAATCAACATGGATGTTTGACAAAACAACAACCCCGAAAGTCCAAGTACCCAGATACTAGATACCTCTGGAATTCTGAGCTCAGCAGGGAAAAACAACTGATCTGTCCAAGCGGAAAACATGGGGGTGCGGGCCCCACTAAATGGCTCATACCCCCTATATAAATTTGGAATCTCCACAAGTATGGGATGAAATATGGGTGATATATATATATGGTTTATAAACCACTTGCTAACCTTTTGGAACGAGCTGAAGCGGAGCGGTTTGCACAGCAGAGTTGAAAACTCGGCCCGACTGGCGGCCGCTTGGCCGGTCACCCTACATTCTGACGATGGATTTGGTTGATTGGATCCGCATTTGATCATTGAACCATCAGCGGACAGGAGTCTGTGGTTGTATGTTTTGTTTTGGAAAGGTGGCCGACTTGCCTACTGCAGAAATGAAAAAGTATCTTAGTCGCTACACTAGTATTTCTTCACGGGCAGACCTTACAGAAGATGTTGTCACAAGTGATATTCATTGGCTGAGTACGCTCAACAATGCCATCCAGTATTCCACATAAGTGGCATCCCACTTAAAGATCTTAAAGGACAGTATATTCCAGTCACACCGCAGTTCACGGAAGGCCAATTGTCATATGCATGGAACATGAACTAAATGTGCAAAATGAATATCATGCTTCACGCAAAAATAACTGTGCAGGGTGCACAACATGTGCATTGCCTAAAACATGAAATCTGGCGTTCTAGACATAGCCTCATAGCATATGAATTTGAGAGCACAAGCACGCATCAAAGATTTTCTTCAACACATTGTTGCCATCCTCAAAAATCATAAAAGCTTCTCCCAGATCTCTCAGCCCCATTGGGCGACAACTCTGCTGTTTGGAATTTTCGGCTCTGTACATGAGCAGGGCGCGAAAAACCTGGACCACTGACAAGATGTGGAGGTTTCCTAAGTCATGGGAGTACCCCTAAATCATCCATTTTAGTAGGATTTTCCATTATAAACCATCCAGCTATTGGGGTACCCCCATTTATGGAAACTCCTATTTGTGAAGTGATCTGTGGCAAGGTTTTGCACCCAGCATCTCGATCCGTTCCAGAGGATGGTCGCATATCACAACATGTATTGAGATGATCATCATAATAATCAACATAAATCCGTAAATCCATAGTAAGCTACATAAATCCATAACAGTTTTTTTGGGCAGACTGGGACCACAAGGAGATATCGCAGACCAATCCAAACATGCGCAAGGCTGTCGCACGGCCAACACAGTTACAGTGTTCCTGGGTCCTGCGATGGAAATGCTGAAGCTCAGACAGCATCTGCTGGGCTGACCGACTGACCTATCAAAAAATGGTGTAAAGAGTTTGCCAGTGAACAGCGTATAAGGAATCAGAGTCTTCATTTTTCGCTACTTGGATGCTATCGTGCAGTAGACGCAGCTGGCATTTGAAATCCAAACGTTTTACGGCAACACCATCTACGACCTGGGGATTTCCATTCCCATCATTTCCATTTTCAGTTAAGTTTGCGTCAGTTGACCAAGTGATGCCGGTTGAGTGGGGTTGATTCACATGATTCACCCGAATCCAGCTACGTAGCAATGAAGTTGTTGGTGCCCTTGAAGTGAAAAAATGCCTGCATTTACCGTCCATTGTACAGATGTGTATACCACTTAAAATGCGAAGGCTTCCTACTTTAGGAGTTGATTTTCTTGCTCCATTCCCAAACACGGCATGGGAACTTGCCACCTTTCAAAAGCGGCAACACATCAGGCGTTCCAGTTTCAGGTACCTTGCATTGCAAGTACAAGGCATTCTTTGGCATAGCACTCGCATTGATCCCGCTTCTACCTAGGAATTGGCCAGTACCTTTCATGGTACGATGTGGACATGGTTTTCCAAGCCGAACCCAAGGCACCGACTTGCCACTTTGCACGGAACTGCTCCAAATTCTTTACATCCGCCGCAAGCCGCCCCTTGAATGCCACAACGAGGCACATATGTCGAAAACAACCGAGGATGATGTGCGCTGGTCAGGGCTAATCTTAGACCACCTGCAAAAGTCAAATGATTGAATAATTAATTCCTGTATTTACTTTAATTATATATAGATATATATATATATAGAAAAACCATCCATGAAAATACCGTCCCCAAAATCAACCAGACTTTACCTGGTGGAGTATCTGAAATCTTCCAGGGCGGGAAATCACCATTTTCACTAGGTAAATCAACTAGACATAACTATACTATAGTGATCTATAGTGTACATGTTCAATAGTTATGTAGTAATTTAATGTAATTTCCTTGCAGGCCATTCGAATCATTCGAGGCTGCGACCTGCACACCCGAAACCAAGCTGCTGGGCTCGCCGGCCGATGGTTTCTGCGAAGGCCAGATTCGTGGCACACTCCGAATTGAAGGACCCAAATTTCAACAGTAAAATCCTCATAAAATATCAGGAACTATTGAGTTGTTTTTTGAGGATCTCAACCTTGACCCATAAACATGATCCAATGTCGCTCATTGTCATGTTTGGTTCTCCTCCATTTCTCCTACTTGGTGTCCCCTTCAGCATCTCGCAGAAGTCCGGCGGCCCACGAGCACAGCGGAAAATGCCAAGGCTTCGAAAGCACCAAGACTCGCACAACAAAGCAGGGTGCAACAGCCTCAAAGAGACCGTTGTCCCCAGTCAGGTGCGGCACAACATCCCATGATGTTGCGCCAGAAAAGCCGGGCGCGACTAACGCGACGCGATGGGTGGGAATTGACATGTGAATTGACCCGTATTCAACCACTTTTGTTTTCAAACAGCCCCAATAATGACTGGTTCCCTCAACGTCACAGACTGTACCAGCTAGTGTGTAAAACTTTGAAAGCAGCACTGGCGTATAGAAAACTGAGTGGAGAAACGTAGGCTTTGCAGAAACCTAGAAGTCTTTCCTAAAGGCCCATCTCGACGCGTAGTGGCGAATCGAAAATCGACCATGGATTCTGTCGCGAAGGTCTGACTAGAGAAATCTGGTGGAAATGGTGGAAACTCCAGCCCTCCATCCCACTGAGGAACTCTTGTAACCCAAAAAAGTGTTTTCAATGGTGGCACCTGATGAAACCTTGATAGACATATGTTATGTGTATGTATGTATACACAATTATATACATATGCGTGGGTATAAATTAATTATTCTACATATAATATCTATATATATATGTATATAATATCATATCAATCATAATTATATATACATGTATGTGTATATATATAATATATGATTTACGTGGATTTGGATATAAGATCAGTCTTCAGCAACCTTGCATAACAAACACCCGCGAGCGCCATGCCACATCACCAGTCCAAGAAGTTGGGAGTGATATCTGGGGACATACCAACCTGGTGATCCAAAATCGCCATGGAAAATGGATGAATATGACCCAGTTGTAGATGATTCACCTGTTAGACATGGTGTCTTTCCATAGCCATGTTATAAATAGTGTTAAATATGGCCTGATCTTCGCAACATTAGACATGGCCCACCCTTGGTGGCAGTCGCTGTGTGACTGCCATGTCACACTCGCGTAAGCCCGAGTGCGCCTCTGGTCACTATATGGCGTAGGAGCCATCTCCTGTCGAGGCTCAGAATTCGCAGTTTAACCCAAATTTTTGGGGTTGAATCCATTGATCCACACCAGGGTTCCTCAGATGTTTTAACACATGAAGATATGGAGAGCAAACGGAACATAGTGGGCACGTGACGAACCTGGATACTCAGGTGTGGATCCAAATACATATGATTCAACTCTTATCCTCTTAGCGGACGTCGATGAGGGACCAGTTTTCCACTTTTGACTCGCATGCCGAACCAAGGGTCTGCCGTGTAATCAACAGCACCATCCAGTGCTGGTAGACTTCCACATCTGCATTTCAAAACTAAGACTTAAAGTGTCCACGAATACGAGACTTACTCATTTGAACAAGTCCTCTACTATGATGAGTGTACAGAACCTTTACGGTAGCGGACCCAGCTTGCAGGTCCTCCTGGTTTTCAGCCCTTGCCTGGCATCACCAGCCACTAACATGTCCGAAGGCCCCAAATATGAAATAGGGCCTTCAACGCAGGTTCCTCAGCTTGCCGCAGTTTAAAACAGCTTGGTTCATCAGTTCATCACCATCCCAGCCTCTCAGTAGACGACCATCTTGGAGTTTGATCTGCCCAAACGCACTTTCAAATCAACCTCCAGTGGACCCTTGTGCACTGGTGGCACTTGTTGTTGGCGGTTGAAAAAGAATCAGGATGAATATGGATGAATATGGATGAATATCGATCCTCACCTGAGATGGATGTCTAAGCAAAATTGCAGGTCTTGTTTCACTAGAACCAGTGCAGAAACTGCGATAAAATACCCATACCACACCTCCCAAACGAAACCCTAGTGAAATATATTGGATCTCTTTACTGGGGGCGGTTTTCTATTGGGTCTTTCATACTTCTAGTATCATTCAGGAGGAGGTTGGAAGTGCAGTTCCAGTTATGGATATATATATATATATATTGTTTTTTACATGATTTTACTATAGTTAATTGTAGGGTCCCCATATCAAAACTTATGATAGCCTCTGGTTATTTAACATCGCCATGGAAAATGCTTGATTTTCCCAGCTAGAAATCTCCATTTATAAGGGATTTTCCATGAACATCACTATTTTTAATAGGTAAACCATCTATAAATGGGCCATTTTCCATGGCTATGTTAGTCATAACCAGAGGGTAACTTCTTGGGAACTGAACTTCTTATAGGATCATCCCCTGATGCCCACTGGGCTAAGCAGCCACATCTGGGTCGTCGCTGTTCACGTCTGGCGACGGTCGTTGCACAGTCCTGCAACGGTACGAAAAACACAGGAGGGGTAGCCGAAACCACTGGCTGGTTCAATAGTAGGCTGACACTTCGGATGATTTGGATTGATTTGGGGGTATGTACCCCTCTCTTAGGACACATCTGGTCATTGGAGATCATTAAAAAGTAGGGATGGACATGTTGGAAGCAAATAAGATGAAAAGACATGAAAAGAATACACTAAATGACTCAACTCGGCGAAAACAGGACATGATCCCGTTGAGGACTCAAGAAACACCAAGCACCAGAAGCATGTCAGCAGCACATCACAATCTCTTCACCTGGCGTTCTCCTGAGTCAAGCAATTTTTGATCAAGACCCACATTAGAAGCCCAGAGTGCAAAGAAGATGCTCCAGCGTTTATCAGCGAACATCGGCGAATCTTAATAATTACATATAGTATGATATATAATATATATATATATATTATGGCCATGTCGAAATATGTCTTTCTAAATTCCTGGTGGTCATTTCTGCGATCCTGCCCAGCTTCGCTTAAGGTCCAAGTCTCTGGTCCAGGTATCTGAAGACGTCACTGGAACTGGAAATTTGACGCCCGCCCATTCGCACAATGACCTTTTTGCCATCAGCCAGTGACTCGGGCTTCGGAGTCATCGACAGCGTAAAACCATTGGGATTGGAAAATATTCAGCAAAGGATCACAAAGGTCAAAAGTATTCAAAGTTTGGGAATGTATCCGTACATATCCATTGTATCCATTGTCCAGATCATCTTGAGGATCCCAACTGTGTCTCTTGGCACCTCCCGTGTCATATAAACCCTTTGATATGGGTCATGTAATGCTGTGCATATGTTTACAAAGACTACCCCGGTCGGTAAGTGGTCACTAAGTAGGCCGGTTTGTATCAAAAAACTTATTTATTATCAAAGTACTTCTTACAGGCCAGGTGGATGAGTAGGTTTTGAAGTTACTTCAAGTTTACTATCCTGATCAAAGAACCCCACTTTCAAGTTACGTCAAAGTGGAAGGACCTCCAGGTGGGACCGGAATCCAATCTCGGTCTCGCACATCTCCCAGCTGACCGCCCCTCAGAGCCCTGACCCATTGGCGGTGATTCGCAATCTCCACTGCTTTTTGGTGAGTAAAACATAGTGAAACCCAGACGGTGGACACATGCATCATCGTTGGAGCTGGTCATTGGTCCGGTGTAGTCCCTTGATTCTCTTCTTGGCACGGATCCATTTTTGGCTCTCCCAACCCTTCTTCTGATGTAAATTACCATGGTGATGCAACAGCTGCAACAATTCCCGGCATTTTGAGGGATGATTCCATATATATATATACATATGTATATGTATACATATACATATATATATACAATTATCTACATATATATATGTACATTACATTACATTACATTACATTACATTACGTTACGTTACGTTACGTTACATTACATTACATTACATACATAACATACATACAAAGAAACAAAGACACAAAGAAACAAACAAACAAACAAACAAACAATCAATCAAACAAACATACATACATACATACATACATACATTACATACATACATTACATACATTACATACATACATACATTACATTACATTACATTACATTACATTAGGTTACATTAGATTACATTAGATTACATTAGATTACATTAGATTACATTAGATTACATTAGATTACATTAGATTACATTAGATTACATACATACATGCATGCATGCATGCATGCATGCATGCATGCATACATACATACATACATACATACATTACATACATTACATACATTACATACATTACATACATTACATACATTACATACATTACATTACATTACATTACACTACATTACACTACATTACACTACATTACATTACATTACATTACATTACATTAATACATACATACATACATACATACATACATACATACAGACAGACAGACAGACAGACAGACAGACAGACAGACAGACAGACATACATACATACATACATTACATACATTACATACATTACATACATTACATACATTACATACATTACATACATTACAT
>Ga0126342_10009503_pt1 | contig 17424 bp, 12 predicted proteins | sample Cyp1metagenome_FD_92528 | JGI IMG/M metagenome (GOLD analysis project Ga0126342, IMG submission 92528) | Coral microbial communities from Lord Howe Island, Old Settlement Bay, Australia - Cyphastrea 1 metagenome | ecosystem: Host-associated > Invertebrates > Cnidaria > Coral ... | reverse complement strand
TTGGAGGACCTTAATAGATGTTTATGACTATTGATATGTTTTTGATATATCATTTTTTGTTTATATCTAGAAGCTTTTTTCGGTCATCCCGCCTCCAACTCCAACATCGTAGCATGTCTTCGCAGGCCTGGTGCAAAGTACGTATCATGCGTAAGGGCTATGTATGTCTTAAATATGCGTATAGATAGAATATTATATATATACGTACATGAATAAGTATATTATGTATATATATATATATGTATATATGTATAGTTGCATATATGTATATATGTATATTTGCATATATGTATATATGTATATTGGTATATATGTAAATATGTATATGTATATATGTATGTATGTATATATGTATATATGTATATTGGTATAAATGTATATTGGTATAAATGTATAAATGTAAATATGTATATATGTATATATGTATATATGTATATATGTATCTATGTATATATGTATATATGTATCTATGTATATATGTATCTATGTATCTATGTATTTATGTAGATATGTATATGTATATATATATATATATATGTATATATGTATATGTGTATATATGTATATATGTATATATGTATCTATGTATATATGTATATATGTATCTATGTATATATGTATATATGTATCTATGTATAAATGTAAATATGTATATATGTATATATGTATATATGTATATGTATATGTATGTGTATATATATATATAATGTCCGTACACGCTAAAAGTTGGTGTGTGTATATACATCAAATATAGCCACCAAACAGAAACAGCGTAGGTACTTGGATGTGAGTCCTTGTGCCCATATGGAGAAGCACCCATACATATGTAAATGTATCCAAACAAGTGTACATAAATAACCAGTCTTTCCAGCCTGGGCTGGAAATGTCATTGGCCACTTACACACAATACCATGGTGCAGCTAATTTTCTTGTGAAATGGGATATGTATTTGTTGAGTTTTTGTTTTCGCTGGTGCACACATGAAACCAAAAGGCGCGTCAGATATGAACATGCTGGCCAACCCCAAACCAACGGCTTCAACACATCTGAAAGAACTTAGTCATTCGGGAACATCATCCCAAATACTCTCTGGTTTAACCATCAACAATAGGGACTTCAACTATAGGGCACTATGGGGATTTAACCATCATCCTAGTGATCTACTAGGATTTCAACTGGATATAGTGGAATGTATGATAACTTACCCTCTGGCAATTTAACAGTTTGCTATTGGACATCGCCATTTAGTTCGTTGATTTACCCATTAAACATGGTGATTTTTCATAGTTATTCATTGTTTACCAGGTTTACCAGAGGGTATGGTTTTAAAAGAAAAGGTGCCAAATAAATATCCACAGTCGTGATTTCGGAATAATTTTGACTCTTGGGCTCCTCCCATTTTCAGCAATACCCACAACTGCTTGAAGAAACATACACAGCACCCACTATATTTTGGAGTAAAAACCATTGGTGTCCTATACTTCTTCCCTTAGATCAACCCCCAACAAAAAATAGAACAGCGGGAACACTGGATTTACTGACAGTTGCAAACAGATTTAGTAATGGAACTACCTTTTCTTGGTTTTCCGAAAACCAACCTGTTGCTTGAGTCATGGATCTGCCAGCAGCCACGACAAAAAAACGAGGCTCGCACTGGCTGCATCTGGCGCCTCCAAATGTCATGTGGCTGCAGAAAAAAGGGAAATTGGGATAGTTCGGCAAATATAGAACCATCTTAGGGTAGTGAGGGAGACTAAACTCAGAAAATTAGGAACTTGTTTTTTTGGGGGAAAACGAGTTCAGACAGTTCCACAATGTTCCGGAGAAATTCCGATAGTTCCACTACCCTGGCCCCAAGGCAACATCTCAACGTGTCATGGGAAAATCGTGGAATTTCGACCAAATCCCTGTGGTACACAACCACAAGGCTAAAGCCACTTGTGGATAAACTAACAGTTCAATGTGGGAAATCAACCATACCCTCTGGTAATTTAACATAGCTATTGAAAATTGCCATTTATAGTGGATTTTCCCTTAAAACATGGTGATTTTCCATAGTTATGTTAGCTTACCGGAGGGTAACCATCATAACAATAGAAGGTCTTCCTGGGGTTTCCCCATGGATTTCAAGCGGCCCTAGGGCTCGTGCCATCCGAACCTCGGAGGTCGCAGCCCGGTCCGACTTTCGGGGGTCGACTCTTCGAGCCTGAGCGGCCGAAAGGCCCAGGTTCGATGAGTTGGTGCTTTCCAAACCATGGGGGTTGCTGGATGGTACATTTATATATATATAGTATATATATATATGTATATATAGTATAAATATATATATATATATATATATATATTGTAATAGTATTTCCAAACCATTGGTAATATATATATATATATATATATATACATATATTTGTAATATAGTAATAGTATCATATCTAAATAGTAATTAGGATATATGATATATAGTAATAACCCACTGGTTATAGCTGGATGGTTTATTTCATGGAAAATCCTATAAACACAAAGGGATGAGAAAACTAGGGGTATACCTCCCATGACTTAAGAAACTTCCATTTCTATTCGGAATTACCTCTGGAAGGAATGATGTTGCTTCCAAATCACATGCTGAAAGAGCACCTTCTCCTGGATTCCTCTATTGAATGGGCTGGCAATCTGAGGGGTTGTGGCTGATGATAGGCTGATTAGTTTCCAAGTGGGACAAAATCACTCACTCACTTGGGTATGGGTCAAAACTCTGCTGCCCAAGCTTTGATTCATAGGTTCACACACAAACAAAATGGAGAAACCAACGGGGAATATGAACCAATTTTGTCCTTTTGCAAAAAAAAGAGGGCCGTTCAGTGCTCCGTGTATCATCATATACCAGTTCATCAGTGGGGATTCGCTTGTATTTAGCAACCAACTAGGAAGAACAACAAATCTATGATTCGAACTATTGTAGTGTGGTAAATCAAGATGTACACCATCAGCAATCTACGGTTTATGGCGCTGGATTAATTGGATTTACCAGTCACATTATATTGTCAAATGGGTTTACTTCCCCCTTTCTCACATGATTTCAGCATATTTCCGCCTAACATGGTTGATGAACATCATGTTTGGCCTTCGGCCACAACCGTTAATTTCTAGGCTTTACCAGGAGCACATCCACCAATTTCTTCAATACAATATTTAATGTCTTATATCTAGTTCACATGATTTTACATGGTTTTACATGATGTTACCACTTTTGTCGGTTTACCGCATTAACCAACACCGTGTCATTCTTGTTCCCGCGCAAACCACGCCTCATGCGCCACATCCGCACGTGTTGCAAGGGCTTCTGCAGCCAAAGCGACTGCACCTGCAACAAATGGTGATCTCGGCTTGTCTTAATGGAGAAGCAAAGCACCACAAATTGATGGTTTCGCCATGAAAAATGTTGGTATACAGCAACGGTGATTTAACCATGGTTAATCAATTATGATTGATGACGATGACGATGACGATGACGATGACGATGACGATGACGATGACGATGACGATGACAATGATGATGACGATGATGATGATGACGATGACGATGACGATGATGATGATCATGATCATGATGATGATGATGATGATGACGATGACGATGACGATGATGATGATCATGATCATGATGATGATGATGATGACGATGTGGCTTATAGTTAATTATGATTATTAGACAATGAACACATGATGGTTTGATTCTGATGATTTTGGTTTGGTGGTTTGATTCTGCATGAACATGAACACATGCGGATGTAACACATGGGGATCATTGACCTTAATGTTTAATAATTAAACACAGCGGGATGTAGCCACTCAACATCGTATGTATCTGCATGGTGGGATCCCTCCAACAGGCTCCAATGTTTGCTCTCCCTCCAATAGTCCACAAACATTTTCATCTTGGGTCATAACCTACTTATTTCGTAGGTCATGTCGCCACATCAGCCATTATTTGGATGATTTCATTATATTCATATATATATATATACTACATATATATATTATCATATATATATATATATCTCCATCCCACTATTTATCCCAGGAAATCCTTATATTAATCTCGATAAAATCCCATGAATTCTATAATTTCCCAATGGATCCCTATAAAATCCCATTAAATCCCTATAAATTCCCATGAAATCCGATGATATTCCAGCAAAACAATCCCGGCTTTTGTTTGGTCAGCTCCAACCATCCCAGACCTCCTGTGCCAAGCGCAGCCGTTCCAGCATGGAAGGGTGCTGCCACCTGGCTGAGCGATGGGCCGCTGTATGAACCCTGGATCTAGTGGTGATTCAATATGGATTTACTCGTATTTAAAAGGAATCTATATGGATTAGATGGGATTTAATGGAATACCCTACGGTAGGTTAAACGTTCACATAGATGTTTAAATCTATTCCCATTCGGAAAACTATCTAGAAATGGACGCTTTTCCACATCGAACCGTTAGTTTACAGGACATGCATTCAAGAGAAACACAATAACACATGAATTCACATAACATGAGTCACAGTATGACATGAAACACATGAAATGACATGAAACCACACAAACAAACACACGAAACAACATGAGAGAACATGACATAACATGAAACAACATGAAATAACATGAACTAACATGATCAAAACATAAAATAAACATGTATATATAATTATATATATATATATATATGCATACATTATATACTAAATGTATTAATATAAGCTGCAATAAGCTCAGTGGCTCTGCATGTTGAATTTGGGTGGTTCATACCTGGTGTTATTTCGACGCTGGTTTTGAAGGTTTGGTCCATTTTGCACCAGATGTTGGGATAAGAGCTGATGCACCACGACCATTCAGCCCTTCCACCAATTCATCAGGTAGTATCATAATCGCATGTTTCATGACAAATCAGCAATCAAACAAACAACCATCATTTGGTTATGGGAGTTATGGATCAAAATTTGGTATCCCAATACAGTAATTGGATTGTTAATACCCCATAAAACAGCCAAGCTCAAGTTTATGACTGATAGTTTCATCCCCATACTTCGATCAATCCCCATTGACCATTGACTTAAACCATGGCAACTGTGAAAAATACATTGAAACACAAATATGGCGATAATAATTTATATTGATCACATTTGAATTACCCTCTGGTAAACTAACATAACTATGGAAAATCACCATTTATTATGGGAAACCTCACTATAAATGGCCATTTTCAATAGCTATGTTAAATTACCAGAGGGTATATTGACTTATTGTATTCAATCAGATCTATGCTTTCAACCGGGCTCGACTGGTCAACTGTTGATGTTACCTCTGAGTCGCTTCCGCTGGGGGAGTTGCCTTCCTCGGCATGGCTGGGACAGTGAGTGGTTAGGCGTTGGTTTAGTGAGTGGTTACCCTACTTAGACGGGCCATGGAGTTAGTTAACTAATAAGTAAATGGATTATAATTGGGATATAGAGGGTTATATCCCCAGTTACTAACCAGTTAGTTAATCCCATGGCCCATCTAAGTAGGGTAAACGTTTACATATGGACAAACCCATCGTTTCCTAGGAAAAAGACCTAGTAAAACACATATCGAACTGCTAGAACTAACGGGAGAATACCCCAACTAACTACAGTCAATTGGGCGACAGGTAGCATAATATAATAGAATAACCATTTACTAACCATAGGTCCAAGTTGGGGGGAATGAAATGTCTATAGTCAATTGGGTTTGGCAACCTACAACCAGGGGAGCCCGCATTGTATGGTTATATACGTATAATGTAATACAATACAATTTAATATAGTATAATATAATATATATAAATATAAATATAATATAATATAATAAGATATAATATCATATACAGTAATATAATATAATATAATACAATATAATATAACATAATATAATATAAATTTACACAAATGGATCTTGGTTGGAAGGTCACACCTTTGCCACAAAGCCAGCCACTAGTTGCAGTTCCCCCGGACACCCAGCCGTGGATTGAGTCTGGATATTAATCGAGGCATCAGGTAGTACCATCCTGAGACAAAAAACATGTTTCAACCCGAGTTAGCTGAAGATGTTGTATCTTTACAACATTCACAAACTGGGTGTGTCTGAAAACAGCCATATAATCATTATATATATATACATACATAAATTGTATATGACACTTGAATAATCCATTATGTATATATGTTAATATACATATTGCATCATATTACATAGAAATTTGAAGAATCAATGAGGTTCTAAATACCACAAATTTTGTTTCTCTTCCCCGATTTCTCCAATATTTTTTCTCAGGTCATTGAGGCTCCCCACCAGTCCAAGGCCTCTCAGAACTGCAAGTTTTCTGTTGGGGGAAACCACAAGGGGATTTCGGGTGGAATTTTTTTGGGGCAACAGATACCCTCTGGTAAATTAACATAGACCCTGGCAGATAGGGGTTGGAAGACTCCTTTATTTACCAGAGGGTATATGATTTCCTTTAGCACATCATTCCTGTTCGGCTCCTCCGGAGGATGTTCGAACCATGGACATGGATGGGTCCTTCCTATGGCTCTGCCAGGTGCCGTGTCCTAAGTCATGGAGGCACCCCGAAGTCACCATTGGGTTCAATACTTTTCGATCCTTAAAATTGTCATCCATGACTTGGATGATTTGGGGTACCCCTATGACTTAGGACACCTCCACTACGCCTCCATATTGTAGATGGTCTGTTTTGGCAGTTGAAACATGTTGAAACATAAGGCCCACCGAGGTTGTGCTTCACAGCTTGGATCGGAACATGAGGGCTATATCTGCAAGATTCATCATTGGATTTGGGGATTTTTCCATATGTTTCCCCCAATTCTTCAGACAAAACCAGAGGAGTACGAGGTGAGGTGGGCCTCTCCCAATTGGAAATTGCTGTATACAAGCCCTATTGAAGCTATAATCCCACCCCCCTATTGACTAACACCCCCAAAAGTTGGTCCCAAATACCTGTGAATCCCATACTAAACTAAACCTTGGTCTACTGTGGGGTGTTTTTCATACGAACAGGTGAGGGGATTATTTACTGTACAATAAATCAAAGTTCGCCTAGTGAACAAAAACCAAATTCACTTAGCATTATCAATAGTTGATAATAGCTAATTGTTAACAATAAAAAACTGTTGGTAATAACCATTACCAAAAATTATCATTAACTATCATTAACACTATCGTGGATCATTGATAACCATTGGTTATTTTTCCTAGTGATAATTATTTATTTGGTATTTGTTTGATAATACCATAATTTACTATCCAATTATTAACCAACTTAACAAATGGATCACATACATCCAACGTGGATTTCCCGCGTTGCGGGACAAACATTGACAAAAACCATCGAACCGACTCAGCAAATCCATGGTGCGATGTGCGAAAACCTCATCAATTTTTACCATCCCCATTTATGAACACCTTTATTAGGTATACCGTACGGTATACCCCGATTTTGTAACGAAATGAACTTATATAATCTTACATTAGTTTATATGGAGTTGAAACCTAAAATGGGGCTACCCCTATAAATATCATCCATTTTAATATAGGATTTTCCATTTAAATAAACCAAGAATTTTGGCACCCGGGACCCCACCTGCCAGCAAAGCTCGGTGGTCCTCCTTGGAAATCCTGCGACCGAAAGGGGGGAAGGTGGTGGATTTCCGCATGGAAAAACCCTGGAAAAAAGTGGAGAGATTTCATGAGATTTCACCTTCCAAAAAGGGCGAGTTCAAGGTGAAAACATATGGATGTGGGTCAAAATGGAAGACCTAGGGGACCACAGATGTGAATGTCTAGTTTAGTATTAACCATCCAATTATTGGGGTACCTCATTTTGACCCCATACCCATATGGATTGAAACTGGTTTAAGCTGCAAAACATGGGGGGTTTCATCAGAAGACATCTTCGTGAACTGAGGCCCCAATCATCCCACCCGCCGCCCGCTCGAACCTGCGGGAGCTCACATCCCTGCTGCTTTGTCCTGGCGATGGAGACAGGTGAATAAAGATGTTCTCAAGGCGGGGCCCACCAGTTATAAGTTGCTGAAAAACCTGTTACTAAGAGTTAATAATAGTTAAACCCATTACTAATAGTTAATAATACTTCATGATAGTTAATAATACTCAATGATAGTTAATAATCAATAGTTATACACTTATACACCACATAAATCCTAGTTATAACCAAGTTATAAGTCAATTTGTCGCTATCTTTCGGGGGTATTCCATGCAGAATGTGCAGGATGGGGGGGGGCAGTTATAATTTAGTTTATAAACCATTGTAACCCCCATTAACTATAGTTATATCATGTTACATCTACCATAAACCATAGTTAAGCCGCTTAAGCCATTTCTAATGCAACTTAGCTATCTTGGGGGCCCCATCTTGTAGGGATGCAAAACATTCTCATTTCTGAAGAATGAGAATCTATCGCTGCCATACAAGGTGCAGAACGTGAGCCACTGGTATCGAGGTTTCAACAAGGAACAGTTCAACAAGCCATGGCAGGTGGGATCCAAACTCCGCCAAATTTCAATGGTGACCCATATTCCAAAATTGCACTGTTAGTAAGGCAATAGGAACCACCATCCCCAATTTTTCCATTTTGTGGGTGGGATTCATTCCAACCAAAATATGGGTGGTTTGTTCTTGCTTTACTAGCATTAGTTGAATAAAATTCAGACATGATTGAAATGCATCCCCGCGACATCTGGTAAATCTGCAAAACACCGTGGTTTCAGGTAGCTCCCCTTTGCCCATAAACTTCGTCGTTGTTTCATCCTCCTCAACGGTTGCAGCAAAATGCAGCCAACTTGTTACCTGCCTTTCCCTTGAACTAACAAGTGGGTTCCAGCCCGTAGATTAATATGTTGTTTCTTTGCAATATACCTATAGCATCCTATAGCTATCCGATGTTACGGTTTTTTGGACCTCTACCATCACCCACACAGGCAATTTCCCTATATCATGTGGTTGGGAATCTCTATTCGTAGCTCCGGATCCAGTAGCTGCCTCCACCTCTTGATAGCTTCATAAATCACCCATTGGCCATGGTTGAAACGGGTAATTATATATATATATATATTACTATTACCATATATTTTGAGAAATAAACATCCATTAGCCAGCTATTTTCGGGTACCGTCTGCCTGATCCAGAAGGTTGCCATGCGATGGACTCCTGTGCCCAAGATGATCCCATCCGCGTAAAACTCAACATTCCCTGGTCCCAGTAGAAATCCCCTATAGAGGGTGATTCATATTAGGGGAGAGGACTATATCATCAAAATTGATGTCGAACGATTTTGGGATGGGAAGACTGCAGCTTTGGAAAGCGAACATGTCAGTTTCAAGGTGGAACTTGGTTGATGTACCCAAAAAAACAAATTGGGAAAAATGGGAGGAATAAATAACAAATTGGGAAAACATGTCAAAATAAACCTAAATCCAAAACTCAATGACACAAAGACAGGACAACATATGACAACGAATCTCGGGTTGATCCAATTGGTTGTTTTTACTTTTTACGGTCATTAAACAAATGATTGGGTAAGGAACTTATTGGATACCGATATTCGTGTGCCAGGACATTGTTATTTCTATACAACTTATAAAACTAATAACCTTTGTCAAAAATAAATTCCAGACAAAATCCTGGAAAGAAAACCACCTGTGATTTTTGAAAGTCTGGGCAATTCCAGGCTGATCCCACATACAGCAACATTTGAACATTTGACATCATAATTTCTTGAACGGCAATGATGAATGCTATCGCATACGCTATCTTCGATCACCGAATGTGAATGAATCACACAAGAAACATGGGTGTGTCTGAAAATATTGTATCCCAAATGTGATGGTTCATCACAATTTTCCCAAATTCGCCCCATGGCTCAAACTGGTGGTATACATTTTCAGACGCCAACATTTGCAGGTTGGCAAATGTCGCAAACCTCCTGTGGACCCAAATGCAAGAGATTTTCCCGGCTGCCGGGCACCTAACTTTGACACCCAGCAAACGAAAACCACAAGAAACGACATAAACAAATACAGCATAGTAACTTCCAAAAAAATCGAAACATGTGAAATAAACATCAGTAATATCCTGGAAACACGTCTCTATCTTTTGGGGGTTGCCATACCAGGAAAACCCAGAAGGGTCAACCCAAAGATCAGCAGTTCATGTTTGTCTCTGAACCATAAATTATGATTTATCAGCTATCATTCTGAATAGTTTATCTTTCTCTGCATATTTTTGGAAATTGTACACCATTTTGTATATATCCATTTATTACATTTTTTTTGATTACCTGCGTTATATCACAAATCGACCAATCTCAATGAAATTCAGTTTTTGTTGCGTGTCTTCCCCAATTCGACCTCAGCACTTCCACACCCAACTGGGTCAAACTACTGCACTGGATCTCCTTCGACCTTGCAGCATTCGTAAGATGTGGACAGCTGCAGTTTGTTCAAACCCAGTGGGCACAGAAGAGCCACACATCTGATTTCTGGAAGAAAAAAGGACTACTTCTGTCAAAGGCATGATCACCATGGCTGAAAGTGAACGAAACATCTGCTCGTCTTGTTCCCATCCTGCGTCGCTGCTTTGGGAAGCGCCAGTGGGGCACGTTGCTCCCAACCAAAGCATTTGAAGATAGAACAGGTGGGCCCCCGCGATAGAAAATGCTTTTTGAAAGCTACATGATTACCTGTGGTTTGTGGTAGATATAGCTACGGTTAGTGGGGGGTTTAAGCCTTCTGAAAGATGGAGGGCCCCCTTTGTGGGTGTCTAAAGCTGGCGCGCCAGGGCGGTTTCGAAGGCATCGCACCATGTCCACCATGTTGACACCATCCTGCCCTCTTCCTTCCAGATATCGCCGGCAACCTGTAAGCTTCTGGATGCCAGAAGAATGTCAGTATATAGAAACAGGTGAGGGTTGTTAGATTTTATGTCAGCTGTTTGTCAACCATACCTCAACTCATTTATCTTTGTAGAGCACCTATACCCTCGGAGAAAACGCAACAATAAATTCTACTGCTCTGGGAAACATTCTCAATGCCTTTTCGTGCATTCAATGAATTCTTTCTTGATAATCCCTAGAGCCTCCACATTCCGTTTTATCCTCCTATCCAGTCTGAAAAACCAGGGAGTTACCACCTATAAGACTTCATGGTTGGGGTATGAAAATGGTGGAATGCCAGGGACGACCTGAGAAAGTCGCGCGGACCTACTGTCAACACTGGGGAATGTCATCCGAGCAGTGCCCCAAATCCCTGATGGTGAAACTTATGGGTCATAGGGATCCCCATAAAGATAGAACCGTTCATCCAGGATCTTATAGATTATATATATATATGTATATATATGTATACTTTTTCATTTCCAGGCTTCCAAGTTTTCTATGTATGTTGGCATTGCTATATCAACTCTCCCGACAGGTATAGCAACAGTCCCCGATAAACATGCACATGTTTCGTATTCCCCACTTTCAAACACACCCATATACCAGGCAGTTTCACACACCTATCATAGTCCAAGATCATTTCACTCTAATCACAAGGGGATTTTGGATCTCACCAAACAAGGGAATATTTATCATGATCTGGTCGATCATCCACTGATTGGTTCACCAATCATCATACATTGTGGGGGGGGGCAACCTTCATGGCATCAGTGTTTCGCTGGTATCGGACCCCAAGTGGTTTAAGTTGAACCATGTTCCCAAAAAAGCATCAGCATCAACCTGATCAACCTGTCACTGGCTCAAGACATCGATTGATGCGTGGGAACCATCTGAGCAGTGAAAACCTGCAATGTCATTCCATGTCATTAATTGATTGATAGGAATATTATCAACAACAAATGTCTTTTGGAATTGTCATTAATATTGATTGATAACCATATACCACGGGAATATCCCTATTCCATGTCATCAACAACAAAACCCATTTGTGCCAGGGTCAAAACTCAGTAGGTAGGGTATGGTCATCCCATTATAATAGGGTTCCTTTTTAATGGCTGTTATAATTACCTATTAACCATTGGATGACCATCCCCTATTAATGGTTAATAATACCCAGTATTGACCATTGCTCATTTCATATTGATTGATTAATAGTGATATTCCCTATTAATGCATCAACCAACGGTTAGAACGCACGGCGGTTTATCTTGAAACAAGCGCCGGAAAAAGAACATGTGGGTCCGTCCTTGACTGTTCATAAGTGGGTTACCCTGGGCTAATGACATAGATGTAGAAAACCCTGATTTCCCCAGCAAAATGATCTACAAATTGCGGGCTCTAGACATCTATGTTGGTTTAGAAGATGGTACAGCCTACAAAAAGCCAACATATCCACCAATCATGTTTGGGGATGTAACCCACTTATTCAGCACTGAACGAACTTCATGGCCCACGTTCTTTGGGAATGTGCAGTGTACCTCCACTTCTTCATTCAATGGATTGATGAATAGGAAAACCCAAGGGACACCATGTTTCTTTTTTTACCATCTGGTTATTTAACAGTTCGCCATGGAAAATCACCATGCTATTAATAGGTAAACCATCTATTTCTATGGGCCATTTCCCATGGCTATGTTAGTCATAACCAGAGGGTAACACCAAAAGATGATGTTATGCTGGTAATTCTGGTACAGTATCAACATATTTGGTGTTAAACAAAATGTAAAAAAAAACATCAAACATGACTTTGCCCCATCGAACATCAATGAAATCTAAAAGAAATAACTTAAATAACTGAACAAAAAAACTTGATATCTCAAAACAACTCTGGCATATCCACACCCATCTAGCGTCCAACTCTCAAATATAAGGGTTTCCTGAGAAAAATCCCTTAAACCCAATTATGTGACCTTTGAACAAATCATGTCTTTTGTTTTTGTCATGGCAACAGCAGGACTTCCACATCCAACAGTGCATGCGTTCGCAAATGCTCACTACGGTTCTGGCCCGAAATACCAGTTATAAGTCAGAAAAATCACCCCATGTCTGGTTCATGTACAACCCCATAGTAATAACCATTATAATATATATATATATATATATAATATGGGTAAATTATAATAATTATAATAATTAACTAACCTGAAATAAGCATATCTTGGGGACAATTCCCCATATATAAAACATGATTATAGTGAGGTCGCAGTGAGGCCGTTGCCATCGAAATCACTGGTCTCTAGGGTTATGCAGCGGTTATGCAGCGGATCAGCCAGGCGACTTCGACTTCCAGCAGACTCCTCAACTTCTTCCTGAGACGAGACAGAACTGCTAGTGCTAACAAGAACCCCCAACAATTAGTATGTAGATATATACATATACATATATATAATTATATATATATATGTACACCAGTACATGATATACTCATATGAGCATCAAATGAGTTCGATGTCCAAACAATGGAAAACATGGTCTGAAATGGTCTGAATTGTCTCTTGGAAAAACTTAGAAATCTACGTGTCGTCCACCAGATCTGGAGGAAGGGTCAAGACCTGACATCAGGGAGTACAAACCCCTATCATCTGGTTGGCGGTGTCAACCTATCTGAACAAGTTGAAAGTCACGAGGAATCATCATCCAATTAAAACCGAACACACATGAAACCGCAAATCAGTATTCCAAATTAATCAATCAGGTGGTACAACTAATTGCATAACTCCTTAAATAATTCAGTGTAATTCTCCATTCCTTTGACCAAAAACACCCGGTTCAACTGAGCCCCCCAAAAAATACCCATATCTCATCCAGTCGTATTAGTTGGTTGAAAACGGGCTGTCCCATTCTGGTTTAGTTCATAAAAACCGGGCCAGGTGGCATGTTTCTCCTGAATCTTCCCCGTATCTTTTTGGTCAAAAACCCAAAAAACATCATAGAATCCGTAGAACCCCTGAAATCGACGGTTTCATCCCTTCAAAATCCCAATCTGGGCTCCTCCTCTTCCTCTTCTTCTTCTTCCTCTTCTTCCTCCTCCTCCTCCAGAGCTGCTGCTTGGCCCTGGTCCGGTTCGAAGTCTTCACTGTCAGCGCTCAATTCGCGCAACAGGTCATTGACCTCAGCGTTTTTTGTTCGTCTGAAAATGAGAAAAACTTCAACTCTTGGCCATGAAATAACTGGGAAAATATGGGAAACTGGTGATTGACGTTGGTTGACCATGTGACGTTGTCAGATAATCTAATCCTCAGAAAGCAAAAATTCGGAGCGCCGACCGGGAAGTCATGCAATGTTTCAAGGGATCGCTTGGAAGGCAGCCTTTGTTTGCTGAGATTTACCCTCTGGTAAACATACAAAAAGCTATTGAACATGGCCATAGAAATCCATAGAAATAGTGGATTTACCCATTAAAAATAGTGATTTTCCATAGCTATGTTAGTTTACTGCGAAAAAATGTTGGGATTTGATTCATGTTTTGACCCTAAATCAATGGATCGGTCTAAGGCTTCTGGGAACCCCAAAAAATCATCAGAGAAAAAGTCAAATAAACCCACAAGGTGGTTCCGCTCAGTAAAAAAGTTGTTTCATAAGCCTCATTATAGTATAGATTCTATGTGTGTATATATATTATATATATATAATTATATGTATATATATAATTGATAAAGTTATCTACCATATCCCCCCAGCTAGATCCAGTTCGACTAGTCATAAACCAAGTTAGCTATCTAAGGGGGACGGTCAGATGAATCATGGCTTCCTACTGTGCGTGTTCACCCTCAAGGCACGTCAATGGTTAGAGATGCCCAGTGTCGTTGGCCCTGCCCAGCCGCAGTGTGAAATTCATGGGATCTCTGCCCAGTTTTATGTTTGCTGTAAATCAAAGTCGAGGTTTGTGAATATTTCCCACCTGATCGAGCGGTTTTTTGGGACAAACAAAAAGAGTTCTTGGATGCATCGTATGAATCTAATTATTCTGGGTATTTTTTTTTATATTTCACTAACCTGAATCTTGCGGCCATAAAAGGGGATGATTTCCCTAACTTTCACCATGATTCCAGGCTTCGGGAGAGCAGGGTTCGGTCGTGATCAAATTTACCCAGATAGGTTATATAAGTTGGTTTATAAACCATGATAACCCGCATTAACTATATCAATGGGTTGGTTTAAGGGAAAATCTGCAGGAAAGCCCCATATTTAATGGGAAAATCTATGGTTTCCTGTAGATTTTCCCTTAAACCAATCCATTGACTATAGTTATATCTACCCAGTAATTATGAATCAAAAATCCCACCTTGAATTGCTTTGCATAACCCTACTGACCTAGCTACATCCAGCCAGCGGGATGAACATGATGAACTAGGCCCATGTCGTGGCACTGCGATGCCGAAATGGGAAACCTCCCCACTGGCCATTATGTGGGATGATGGAAACCATGGGATGAATTTATAAAAATTACCTCCAAAATGGTTTTATCCATTGGAATTTCGAGGTACTAACTTAGTACCAGATAAGTCATACCAAGACCATAGAAATTCTGGTGATATTCCCTGAAATTTAGGCCTTTTATATCCTTTTTGTGGCCTTTTTAAATGGGCCTTACTTATATATGGAATCGGTACCTCCAATCGATTCGGGTTCCTGTTGCATGGCCATGTTTCAACAACCCCAATGATTTGACCAACCCAAGATCCGAAGGGCGGCTTGTCATATTTCAAGGGTTCCAAAAGCAGGTTTCCATATTTTCCACAGGTTTCCATTAGTTTGAACATGTTTTGTATTCAAAAGTTGGTTCCAAAAGCTTTCCATGAGTTTGATGCTTCCACAGCTATAGGTTTCCTGATGATTTGGAACTCACAGGTTTTTTTGGCGCAAGTGCAGCAAACAAAATTCGACGAACTGCCTAGCCCTGCCCCGAGCTCCAAACGTCGAACTTGTCGTCCATGGTTCGAGACATTTCGCCCGCGATTTTGTCAGACCAGGAATGACACGAACAGGATTTCGACTTGGGACTTTCGGATTTCTATGGGATTTTAGATTTTATGATGGAGAGAACATCTATCAAGCATTGCATTCCGTATTCGAATTGGTTCTAGCTGGCTTTAGCTGGATAACCATGGAAAACACCATATTCGAAGTAAGCAACAACAAGGTTTCTAGCAGATTTCCCTTGAAATCATATCAATCCAGCAATGTAAAGAATTATAAGGAAGCAACCACTATAGCAACCAACATCGACACATATGATACACCATAGAGATGCAGAAATGTTACAAGGAAAATATGTGAACATGTTTGGATATTCGATGAATGCGGAACATATGTGAAAATGTCAACCAGAAGACATGCAGATGACAACGTGAAAGTGGAATGCTGAACCTGTATCTGTAAGCAAGTAAGACACCAAGACACAAAGACATTTTAAAGAAACACAGGACATCTGACATTATGTGTCATGCACAAAAATGTGTAGCAAATATTATCCAACGTTGTTGCTAAGCTACATGTTGTTGCTACTATCAACCAACAAGAAAGGGCGCGTCTGATTTGTTTGCATGGATGTGCCACTGCATAGCATCCATGCATATCCATGCAATGTATGGCATATCATGGCATATCCATACCAACATCATCCAATCTTCAAAAATTGTTTCGCCTTGGTGAATTGGTGAATATTATGCCAGCACCATGCTTTCTGGAGCCAATTGGCCTAGTCAATGTTCGATGGGATCCGATGGGATTGTTTCCTGTTACTGGATGGTGCCCCCCAGTGGTGCGAATGTTGGTTTATAAACCTATTGACCATAGTTGCTATGTACCATAAACCAAAGAATTCAGCCACTTATTTAAGGCAACTGAACGCTATCCAACGGGGGCCCCATCCTGTATGTTTGCTTCCAAAGTCTGGGGAAGTATTTGACAATCACCACCAAGTCTCTCGAGGGAACGATCTATGATATACAGGCCACTGCATTCCCCAACTCAAACGTCGCAACCAAACGTCAGTGGATTAGTTGACAGGAACATCTACAGGATTTTTTTTTTAAGGCCCAAGTAAATTTGTTGTTCCTGGGGTTTTCCCACAAAAGGATTCTTGGATGGCCTGACTGTTGACCATTGACTGACTGTTTCTCATGGAGTCACCTGAAGCACACAAGTTTATAGTAGGATGCTACGAGATCCTACAAGCATGCCATCTATATACCCCGTGTATGGTATGTACAGTGTGTATACACATATGTATGTATGTATGTATGTATCTATCTATCTATCTATCTATCTATGTATCTATGTATCTATGTATCTATCTATGTATCTATGTATCTATGTATCTATGTATCTATGTATCTATGTATCTATGTATCTATGTATCTATGTATCTATGTATCTATGTATCTAT
>Ga0126342_10009502_pt1 | contig 17424 bp, 13 predicted proteins | sample Cyp1metagenome_FD_92528 | JGI IMG/M metagenome (GOLD analysis project Ga0126342, IMG submission 92528) | Coral microbial communities from Lord Howe Island, Old Settlement Bay, Australia - Cyphastrea 1 metagenome | ecosystem: Host-associated > Invertebrates > Cnidaria > Coral ... | reverse complement strand
TGTGTGTAAAAGCTTCTGTGTGTAAAAGCGTCTGCGTGTAAAAGCTTCTGTGTGTAAAAGCGTCTGTGTGTAAAAGTGTTTGTGTGTAAAAGTGTGTGTGTGTGTAAAAGTGTCTGTGTGCAAAACCGTCTGTGTGTAAAAGCGTCTGTGTGTAAAAGCTTCTGTGTGTAAAAGCGTCTGTGTGTAAAAGCGTCTGTGTGTAAACGCGTGTGTGTGTGTGAAAGCGTCTGTGTGTAAAAGCGTCTGTGTGTAAACGCGTGTGTGTGTGAAAGTGTCTGTGTGTAAAAGCGTCTGTGTGTAGAAGTGTTAGTGTGTAAAAGCTTCTGTGTGTAAAAGGTCCTGTGTGTAAAAGGGTCTGGGTGTAAAAGTGTCTGTGTGTAATATGGTGTCTCCATACTAACAAGAGAAGACCCTGCTCCTCTACGCTTTCGGGCCATCCGTCGTCTAGTTACATATTTACATATTTACATATATACATATGTACATATATACATATGTACATATATACATATGTACATATGTATATATTTACCTATTTACATATATACATATATACATATATACATATATACATATATACATATATACACATATATACATATATACATATATACATATATACATATATACATATGTATCTATATATATATACATATTTATATACACATATTTATTAGTGGGCTATAATTTTACACACTCCTTTGTATTATATGTATTGAAGAGAGACATATATCTATATATATATATATTATGTAAACATTATGTTTATACATATATATATATATATATGTATATGATTATATATGTATGTGTGCGTACTGTCTATAAACTATGTCTTCTCCATCCTCTGGCCATCGTCGCCTGGCCATGCAGCTCGCCCCGTTGCCAGTTGCCATCGTAGATCGAGCCCTCGGGCCACTTCATGCGCCCGTGGCCATGCGGACGGCCCTCCACGAAGAAGCCTGGCTTCAACGCGGCGGTTGTTGGGTGGTTTTCGCGCGGGAAAAGGATGGAAAACGGTCCAAAAACTGGTGAAAAGATGTGAAAACTGGTGGAAAAATTCCGGATGTTCAATGAAACATTTTAGCTGACGTTCCTAAAGTGAGTTGGTGGAAAGCATCTTTTTAGTTTCCCGAGCACCAAATAAGATGATTCTGGGAATGTGGAACTTGCAAAAGCTATTGCGTGCCTGCCTGGTGGTTGAGCCACCCACCGGTTGGGTGGCTCAACCAAATTTGTGCTCAGGCATCATCTCTTTAGATCATGTGGCTACGGCCCAAAAATCAGTCACCCACAAAACTTTTAAATGGGTGCTGTTTAGTACCAAACAATTGTGGCCATCGGCGTTTGTTTGAAAATATAATTACCGGAAAAAACTCCCATGCACTTGTTAATCATCATGTTAGATTAGATGGCTGCTCAGACACGTCCAAAATATCATCTTCATGATTATATCTGTATATCCAGGCTATAAGTTGGCTTTTGAAAATACAGTTTCAAATGGACTAACCCCCCTTACCAACACATACCCAGCAATACATACCTTCATTACAACCCCATTGACAATGGGTCAAAACCCTGGGAATCCCCTTTTGCTCGCATCCAGATTGCTGGGAATTCTGGATGTTCAGATCAAAAAAAAGTATCACGGGCAACTAAATCCATCTAAATTGTTTCATTGAAAAAAACGGCAAGAGACCCCAAACAGTGCGGAGGCTGCCAGGATAATGGATGATGATGATGATGATGATGATGATGATGTTGATGTTGCGGGCGATAATGTTGAGGATGATGAGGTGCAGGAGGATGATGTGGAAGATGATGTTGAGGAGGTGAGGATAAGGATGATGATGCTGAAGATGAAGGGGAGGAGGACAAGGTGCAGGATGATGATGCTGAAAAGGAGGAAGATCATGATGTTGAGGATGATGATTTCGAGGAGGATGGTGAAAAGGATGATAATGTTGCAGAGATGAGGCGGAGGAGGATGATGTTGCGGAAGATGAGGCGGGGGATGGTGAAGTTGGGAATGGTGGTGTGAAGGGGGGAAGAAGATGATGTTGAGAATGATGATGTTGAGGAGGAGGAGGAGGAGGAGATGTGGATGTTGATGATGATGATGGTGATGAGAAGGAGGCAAATGATGATGATGATGATGATGGTGATGGTGATGGTGATGGTGCTGATGATGAGGAGGAGGACGACGAGGATCAATAATGATGATGGTGATGATGATGATGATGATGATGAGGATGAGGATGAGGATGAGGGTGAGGATGATCATGATCGGCCCAGAACCTAGGACCACACTTTGTGCGAGCCCATCAACATTTCACAAGAGACATCAGAAGAGCCACTTTATGCAGAAATTTACAGGAAAACTGCCGCAGCCCAGATTGAGCCCAGAACGCGGACACACATTTTGTGCGCGCCTGCGCAGTCGAAACGCATGTCGAGATGTCACAAGAGCCACGTTATGCAGAAATTTACAAGAAACATGCCGCAGCCCAGCTGGATCTCACAAGCGGGACCCGCACTTTGTGCGAGCCTGCGAGATCGAAATGCACATCAACATTTCACAAGAGACATCAGAAGAGCGACTTTATGCCTTTATGCGGAAATTTACAGGAACAGAACGCGGACACACATTTCGTGCTAGCCTGCTCAGTCGAAACGCATGTCAAGATTTCATCAGAGCCACTTTATACTGAAGTTTACAGGTAAAATGCCGCAGACCAGAGTGAGCACCCTGATCAAGCACCGGCCTTTACTCTTACCGTAAGAACATGTAAGAATCTCTCAGTGTGGACACACTATTTGGTGAACAATGAGATCCCACCAGTTCGTTGGTGAAATCCCTATCTTTCAAGGTGAAACAGCTTCTCTGGTAATCAAAGGTGGCAACTGGAAATTCCCGAACTAAAATGGAGGTCCAAATAAGAAAATCAACAAACTAAATGGGGAATTGTCCAGCAAGCCACGCTTGATGAGCGGAGGGTATGTTCATTCACTTCATGTTGAATATATATATACATATATATATATATATATATATCATATATATATATATATCATATATATATCACTTATACATGATCCACTTCATAGATCATGTATCATATACCATAGATCATATATTATCGTATGTCATATGCCATATGTCGCATGTCATAAGTCATATGTCATGTACGTAATGTATGTAATGTATCTAATGTATGTAATGTATGTCATGTATGTCATGGATAACATGGATGTATGTCATGGATGTGATGTGACGTGATGTGATGTGATGTGATGTGACGTGATGTAATGTAATGTACTGTAATGTAATACAATGTAATGTAATGTAAGTATGCATGCATGCATGCATGCATGGACGGATGGACGGATGGATGCATGCATGGATGGATGTACACATACCCACCATAGATCCATGTTTTTTCATCATCCGCTCCCAGCCTTCATAGACTGTGCCATCACTCCACCCAAAAATGCCAGAGGTCTGAAGATCCGCGCGCCAGCTGCCTTTGTACTGGCCGTAGATCACCTCCTCCCCTGCGAATGACTGGAGTTATCTTCCGAGTGACACCGGGCGGAGAACGGCAGTTGGAACGGGGGGGAAGTCAAATGAGAGGCATCAAGAGTAATTATAATAATCATACACCGCCGTATTACAATATATAGTACTTGGTTAACTTTTGAAAAATAATAATTAGTGACAACCATGATGACAACATGTAATAGCAGTAGTAAAAAACAAAAGCAATAGCAACAATGCGTTGAACTGTTGTAATCGACATCGTCATAATCATCAGAATTCTTTGAGCAATCTTTGCAATTTGTTCAGACCAATGGTGCAGGAGTTGTAATCCACGGAAATTACCAAAAGTCCCCAGACTCGCTGTTGTCACTTTAAGCTGGTGATCAGTTGCGTTTTTTCTGAAAATTGGAATTGGAATACCCAAAAAATCATTTTAACGGGAAAATGATGATAAACCATGGGGTTTGCAGGGGTGTCCCCTGATTTTTTCAGGTACCAAAGTCAAAAAGGGTAATCGCTGCTCAGAACATTCGCTAGCGTCGCCTGTTTCTGCTGCTTTGGCAGTGAAGATCTGATGCCCAAAACCATGACGCAAGCAGCTTCCATCCTCAAGCTCTTGGACTTCTCCAAAATAAACGTCTCCACCATTGCCTGGGACAAAAAAAATGGTTGGGTTGCAATACCCAAACACATCATCATTTTTTTTGCTGTTTTTTTTCTTTTTTCTAATTGAGGTTTGGATTGGAGTTTGCTTTTTTTTTGCATGTTTTTTGCTTTTTTCTAATTGGGGTGTGGATTGGGTTTTGCTTTTTTTTGGATTAGTTTTCGCTTTTTTATTTGTTTAAAATTCTTTAGAAGTAGGCTGAAGGCATTTCACAAGGGTATAACGACCTACAAGGAGGTATCAATGGGCACCAATTTGGCCATGGTTGGCACTGAACTTATGCATCCATTTTGTGAATTTGGGACCAATGAAAATTTTGCCCATGGATCTGATGGGCATGAACCCCAAAACCCCAAAGTCACGGCAAGTCGATCTCAAACTCACAGGGTTGTTTTTGCGCGCGAAAAAAGGATTGAAAACCATAGGCGTTTGCTATCCAGATCTTTTGGGCTGGTCAGGGCACACAACTTCTCAAACATAGACAGTCTAAAATGAACAGCCAAAATTTTTGGGGGACGCCAAGTCGTGTGTCTGTGTGTTTGTGACCCTCCAGTATCCATGGTTGCAATTGGTGTTTTGCTGATCCCCAGCGTTGCGGCCACTAAGCAGAAAACCATGCAATGGAAAAGCAATTAGCCAGGAACCAACTCAGGTATCCAATGGGGGAAAAAAACAAGTGGGCCACCTCTTCCCGCTGATGAACACGTCCAATGACATGTGAATTCAGTGTGATTCCAAGAGATTTTTTTCCAATACCAGTGGCCGTTTTGGCGGTACCAGTGAGCTGGCAGTTCATCATTTCCATGCAAATTTACTAGTAGGCAAACAACAGAACGTTGATCTACTACCTAGTAAAATGAAACAAATCCAATGATGATCCAAGTGTCCTTTCCGAAACAAACAAAACGGGGCAACAATTTCCCGTTTTCAAACATGTTTACATTTTTACGTGTTAAAAATAAAGATTCCCCAGCCGGCCACGTTTGTTCACCATGAAATAAACCATTCATTGGCAATTTCGATCACCAAACGCTAAAAATCTTGATTCCGGTCACGGAAGCACCGCTTGGATCCCATGGTGGCCGAGGCAGAAAACTGCGCCCGGGAAGTTTTACTGAGCCAAGGATGCAGCAATGGCGCTGTCATGAAACGTGCTGACATGAATACCTGGCTGGTGGTTGAGCCACCCATCAGAAAAATATAGAAAAATATTCGCTGATTTTGGATCAACATGCAAAATAGGATAGATTTTTTCCGGACTTTCCTCTGTCTTTGTTGCCCGAGTACTGCGTCAGCGTTCATGGCTGGCGCGTCGCAACGGTGAAATGGACCTGGCTCACTATGCGTATGCGCGGATGCATCCCAAGGCTAGGTGCACGGGTGCAACCCAGGGTTGATAGGCGGTTGCAGCTCATGCGATGCAAGAGCCACAGAGCCGGGCATGAATTATCGGTCAAGCACTGCAAGCACCTTCTTGTCCGGCGCGGTTGACACTCCAACTACGGTTCATGATTGAAACCACACCTTTAGATATGAAAGAAGTTCCGGAGAACTTCATGTACCTTGGAGCCACATCTGAACTTGGGACAGCCTACAACTCCATAGTGCTATCCAACTTTGGACAAACTGGCGCATCCCCTGCAAGGCTTGTTGGGTGCTCAGAATTCTCATGAAGCCATGCAAGAACTTTGGACCAAACTCTCGGGGCAACCATACCTGACCACAACGCATAGTCAATGTACTCCAAGATGACAGACCTGCTCGCAAGACCTGTTAGTGTATCACTTAATTTGGGGGGTCAAAGATGACAACTTCACAGATTCGATATATCTACCTTGGACATCCTTGGACACTGTTCAGAGAAGCGCAAAGCCACATGAGTCGTAACGTCGTCCTAACGGCTTGTTAGAGGCTTTAGAGTTTCTGATTCAGAATGGGATCCACATGGGGTGTAACAATCCCCTATAAAGGGATATAAAGGATATTTAAAAAAAAAAAATCATCGGCGAACTGTGGTGTTTAAAACAACTTACACATTTGTGGGTTACACAATGTTCCCTCTGTTGCTACATTGTGATACACCGAAGTTCTTGGGCCTCTGCATTTTCACCGTTGGAACACGCTGAAAGGAGAAGGAGTAAAATACGATGAAATGGGTTTGTCTGAGAATGGGATATGTACCCCATTTCCAGACACATCCAAATGAACACACACCTGCTTCATGTAGGGTCTCCTTGCTAAGTCTACAAGTCAACCGCATCACACCAGGTGTCCCAACATATTCCACGACGAAGAGGGCGGGTTGCATGACCTTAATACGGGCTCATGAAATCAAGGCGCTCTTTTTGGGCATGGGCAGCACAAAAGTGGCATCTTAACGATCCTAGAAACATCTGATGGTAACTTCCCATCGAACCGCGAGGCTATGGCAATAGTAATCCAAGCTTTATCACCAAAAGAGTTCATCCCCTTCAGGGTAAATAAAACCATAAGATGTCATTCCGTTATTCATGGTGAATGACACCCAAAGACATACTGGTTGGTGGTTTCAACCCCTCTGAAGAATATGAAAGTCGGTTGGGATGATTATTCCCAATATATGGAAAAATAACAGCCATGTTCCAAACCACCAACCAGCATATATGCACTATCCTCAAATAGTGTCAGTTCCCCATTCCGTCCGTTCACAAATGTCATTTCCGTCTGCGGGCCCCCACGGATGGCTTTTCGAACTCCTGCGGCAATTCCCGGAAACGGTTCAAGGAAGCGAAGTTGTTAGTCACCAATGTCACCACTGATCGCATTCTCACTGGCAAACAAAAGGGATGAAGGTCTGGTCATGAATTCATGGCTTTCAGAATTCCGTCATATATCCACCATATATCCACCATATCTGGTATGTATCAAGCCAAGAGACCCTGAAATTAGTCAGAAACCCACCATATATCATATATCCACCATGGTTTTTTGGTTCACCATCCGCCAACGATTGGTGTTGCTGAAAATCGACCGGCAAGCCATCCAAAAACATGTTCTCCATTCTGTCCCAGTGATGGTTCCAGATTCAACCAAAACCCCAAGTTTGAATCACTCAAGGTACTTAAACATTCATTCTAAGTATTCCAAGCAGATATATCTGTTTACATATGTTTACCATGTCCATCCAAAAATCATAAAAACCAGACAACAGTCGTCCGCCCCACTTCCGGTCCTGCTGCAGTTCATCCTCCGTCATTGGGCCATTGCCAAAGAGCAGCGGACGCAGGTCCCGACCCAGGAGTTTCGGCCTGGAGATAGAGAGAGAGGGGAGGAGAGAAAACACGCCAGGGTGAACTCAAGTATGGTTTAAGAATGATCAAAGTATGATCAAAGTGCCTTGAAATATGTTGAAATGTTTTTGTTGGCTTCCAATATCATCTGATTGAATGGCTTGAAAACGAATGTCAATCGAACGGTGGTGAATGGATTAGGCCATGGGTCTGAATGGATCGTGATTGTAGACCTAGCTGCAAATCTATACTTGGTAGTTCGATCCCAAAAGAAGTGGCTTGATGCTCAATATGACTCATATGAGTCATCTGATTTGTAGTTGGTTTTACAACCCCCCTTTGTTCATTGTTCATGCCTCTATCTTCCTATGTTGGAAAAGCTGCCCCTTAAAAGAAACTATCGTGTGGAGGTTTCCTAAATGGGTGTAACCGCTGTAACACCCCAAATCATCCAAATTAGGCCACTTTGGCATCGAAACTCACTGGGGTTTTGGGGGTAGTCCCCCATTTCAAGAACTATCATAGGGGGTTGCCTGAAAATTGAATATCCCGCAAACCCCATGGCTCATCATATTATCCCTGTTAAATGGTTTTAAGATGTGGTATAATTGCTCCAGTTTCAGACACATCCATATAGTTATGGAAGGCATGGCCCATAGAAATGGATGATATTAACGCTGATTTACCTATGACCCATAAACAAAAAACATAACAAAAAATGGAAAAGCCATGAAAAGCCCCAAAAAATCCATGGGGATCGTCCACTGGGCTGGCCCTGCGACGCCAGCTGTTCGCAGCAATGATCCGCCAGGCGCTGAAAGTGAGGCACCTGCCGCGAGTCCGAAACGGATGCAGGACACTCCATGGAGCTCAAATCGATTTTAATAGGTGCTAATGGATGTTAATCGATTTTAATTGATTTGTTTAAGGTATGCTAATTGATCTTTATAGTTTGCTTCATTGATTTTAATGGATTTTGATGGGAATATCATGGGAATGTACTGGGAAGACGCTGGAAATCCCCACACTAGTCATGGAGCCTTCTAGGGGAAAGTCCTGGAACTAAATATAGGGTGCCCCACTGTTGGCAAAAAAATGGGTTTATGACTCCAATACCCTCTGGTAAACGTTTACATAACTATGGAAAATCACCATTTTCAATGGGTAATTCCACTTTAAATGGCCATTTTCAATAGCTATTTTGACATAACCAGAGGGTAGGGTTTATGGTTGATATCTGCTCATGGTGGCTGGAAAATCCCCAATTGAGGTTTCGCTGGGAATATCATCGAACTAAATAGGGGAAACAGCTAGCCACGTTTGATTACCTCTATAAATGGTTGATTTGTGGACTGGGAAAAGCTGAGAAATCGCTGGTAAAGAATGACTCGTGGCTTAAAAAAACGCAGTTTTTTTGGTGATTATAAGCCTGGTTAGCTGGGGAGTTTGGGACGTCATCCGGTCATTTCTTACATAGCTATGGTATAGATGGCCGATTCCGTTCGAGGATTTACCGACCTAGCTATGTGACAGTACCAGAGCGTAGGCTGGGTATCCTATTTTGGACGAAGAAACACCCATGATTTTCCTAGAGTCATCCAAATGTGAGAAGAATACAATTCATGATTATTGGCAATCCTATTGCCCTAATATGACATTCTCCCATTTGGGGCCCCCAATGTTTGATTAGATCCACTCCTAAACCAGGGTGTTCGTTTTGGGGGTTTTAATGCTGGCAGGACGGGATCACTATCATCAGAGCCGCCTGGGAAACTGACCTATTTTCTGCTGACAGAGGATGATCCTCATGTAGCTGTTGTAGCTACAGTTGTGTCAAAATGTGATGGTTGACTAACAACCATTGCAGTTTCCATTCCATTGCGTTTCTTTTTTGAGAGACTCAACACGTGCATGGAAGCTTGCCCACAGCTAGGAATGTTTGGTGTTCGCCGTGGTGCAGGGACATGAGTGCAGTTTTACGACAAGCTATACGTGAACACGTGTGTGTGTGTGTTGTGTGTTGTGTGTGTGTTGTGTGTTGTGTGTGTGTTGTGTGTGTGTCTGTCTGTCTGTATGTCTGTATTATGTATGCCTGCATGCATGTATACATCAAGTATATGTATGTTTTGATATGTATACACAGTTACATGTGTACGAATCCATGCATATGTAGATACATATAACCACGTATAGTGTGTATATATATATGTGTGTGTGTCAATCATGTATGTGATATGATAACGACATGGATTTAGAGATATGTGCGCAATAAATATATATATATATATATGTGCTAGGCTATGTATATATATATAATAACCTTTGATGCGTCTCTGCGGTTCGCCTGGTCATAGAGGCCTCGCGCCATTCCTAGGTACCTTGTCTTGGTCAAAATGGGATGTGCACCTTGGGTCCTTAAAATTGGGGTATTATACACACGTCAATTGCGGTACAAAACAACTCAAACCAAGCACTCTTCTGGGGACACAATGGAGATATAAAGGAGATATAATGGATATATATATATATATACCCTCTGGTAATTTAACATAGCTATTGAAAATGACCATTTATAGTGGATTTACCCATTGAAAATGGTGATTTTTCATAGTTATGTTAGTTTACCAGAGGGTATATAGATAGGGGTCTGACGTTTGCCCGAAATCCACGGAATTCCATCCTAAAACAACCGTGAGCAAACCCTAAAACAACGCTAAATAATACGAAAATTAACTAAACAAACCCTAAATAAACCCTAAAGAAAATCTAAACCAACCCTAAGCAAACCCTAAAACAATCTGAAACATATCCTGAACAAATCACAACGTAACTAAACCCCCAATGAAACTTTGGGCGAACGTCCGCCCCGGAGGGATATATATATATAGTGGGGATATGCAATATGAAATGTGTAATTATTCATAGGATGATATCTGGGCTTGGTCCTGCTGAATCTGAGGAAAGTGATCATGAACCATCTTGGGTCACCGGTCACCGCCATAATCAGGACTCAGTACAAGGTGGGGTTACCCCAGTTGGTTGTATATCTTCGCTGCGTTGTAACCCGGATGAATACTACAGTTCTATTTACAGGATGGGGCCCCCAAGATGGCTAAATTGCCTTATAAGTGGCTTAACTATCGTTTATGGTAGATATAACTATAGTTAATGGGGGTTATAATGGTTTATAAACCAACTTATCACTGGGGGGCCCATCATGTACCAAAAATCATAGAATTCAATTAGTTAGTTCACTAAACCAACTTAGCTATCTTTGAGGTGCCCCACCTTGTACTGCTGGCCCAATATTCAATATTCATTTTCATCCCTTTGCTGTTGGTGAAGAAACCAATGTCACCAGTTTTGATGGGGTATGATGATATGATCTGCATCAAATTTCAAATTGGGAATTAGTCGAACTGGTGATATTACCCTCTCATGATGATATCACCTAAACAAATGAAATTCGATGATATAAACCCAAAATATCCAAGATGCTGGCCCCAGTGGAAAACGTTACGTGGACACGGGTCAACCAAAAATACTTCAGTTCACCGAAACTACTCTCAAAAAACTGGTCGATCAAAAGACTCTGAAAAAAAAAATCGATGGAGATCTGGGAAAGAATCCAAAACATATGGGGGGATGAACGTCCATAACATTCATAAATCACCCATAAATCCACCAAAGGATTCCCCTTCTGGGGATGGATACCCATGGCCCTGAGAGGCCGAACTGACTTCCCTGCCCGGGGAAGACGAAAGCCACCTGAATCGTAGCGTAAAATGGCCCATATTGCTGACTCATCTCATTTATGATATTTATGATATTTATATAATATGTATAGTGATATAATCTACTCATATTATCCGTATTGATCAACTATGGCACATCATTTCTCCGGTGATCTACCATGATTTACCTATGAAAAATGATCATTATGCATTTTCGGGTTAAATTACTAGAGGCTAGCTTGGTGCCTTGTTGGTCCGCTACACGGATCATTCCGGGGATGTCCTAAAACTGGTCCTCATCCCCATTTCTGGGTACCACCATGTTGGCAAACATCCTCAATGGTCAAAATCCTGGTACCCTGCTGTCAAAATAGCTTTCAAATAGCTGTTCATCCCTCCAAATCTGGTACTATCAGGTCCAAAAAGCCATCCCGAAATGGAAGAAGCTTTTAACAAACAGACAAAACGACCAACAAATGGATCTGTCTGAAAATAGGTAAACACAAAATCCAGTGGTTCATTGAACTCATGATGTTTCTCCTAAATGATTAAGTATACCCGATTGTAAGACCCAAATATAGCCTTATCGCTGATATTTCCCGTAGAATATTCAATAGAAGTATCCAATACATTGGTAAGAATCATCATCATATGTCCATTGTATTCCTACTTTATATCCCCAGAATACAAACCCAGTAAACAACAAATGCACCCTGTCTTCAGCGCTGCTGCGCACCGGTGGTCGCTTCTTGGCATCTTCCAGTTCCTGAAAAGGCGAACGAACAAACTTGGTGAGTTCAGTGGGTGTGGGTCAAAATTGGGCAAGCCAATCTTTGGATGAAATAGACCAGAAATACCTAGAATTACTAGAAATAGACTAACATTACTAGAAATATCTAGAAATAGACTAACCTCTGTGGTCAAGTCTTTAATTTTGATCCATATCCAACGAACCAAGGTGTTTTTCTCCATAGCCGAAATGGATAAATCACGGGATGTTTGGTGTTGCCGATGTTTGGACAAACTCACATTCTATATGTCTTACAATTTGCATAGAAAACCTTGGAAAAGAGTGGGGCAGCCGCCTCTCAAGAAAAGTATGTCCAGTTGTTCTGAACTCTTTCCTTTTGAAACAAAATATCGGAACACAAGAAGTTTGAGCTGATGACTGCTGAACTTTTCCTGAGATTATTCATGGACTGAGAGGGAAACCAACGGTTTCATTGACCTGAAAATGGCGGGACACGCCCTTAACTTGACCCTTGCCATAGATCTGGACTTGGACCCCACTTTGTAGAGAAATCCATCCTGAAGCTCTGGTTGCTGATTTCAATGCTACTCCGATGGCTCGAAACGACCAAGTTTACATCCAAAAGTAAATTGCTTCACTCTCCTTTTGTTTTAGTTCCACCCTTTATCTTGGTCCATGTTTAACCGCAAACCCAAAACCTGGGATTTGTTTATCGTTTTAGTAGAGAAATTTCCAGTCAGATTCCTCGGATTTTTTTGGGAATGGATAAAGTCAGTTTTACCGCGTTTCGATGCCTCCAATTCTTCCAGGTCCGGCCAAGAGCTCTGCAGAACCTCTGGGGCTGTGTTTTCTGGTTGCTTCGTAAGGCTTCCAATGTCAGTTTAGTATGACCGGATCAACCAGGTAGGAAATCTTCATGACCCAGGATCAACATGAATCAACTGGTTACTGCTTTTGCAATTAGGTGTACCACAGTCAATTTAGTCATCATAACTTTACGACTGCTGTGGTACCTTGTTCTGTGTTCAACGCCCACAGCAAATCATCAGTTTCTATATATATATACTCATTTATATAATGGGTCTTTATAAACCATCAGTTTCTAACACACTCAAAAAGATCCAAAAAAAAACACTAGTTATCACAGTTATCACGGATTTTACATGATGTGACCCCTTTTTTCGGCCTTTGGATCTTGCGTTTCCGCATCTTTTTGGGTTGCCGTTGCGAGAAAACCGCAGCGCACCTCAGCCGCCTTCTGCACATCGTTGCGGCCGCCGGGGACCACCAAGCTCTTGCGCAAGGGAAGCGAAGCGCGACCCGCCTCAGAAATGGAGGTGGTTTGTCCTATGATTTATCATCTATTTATATATAATGACTATTAGTTATTATATGTTATTATCATCCAATGATATCATCTGTTATTATCATCCAACTATTTTATTTATTTATATATATATATGTTATTATCATCCAATGATAATGACTATTGGTGACTATGATAATCCTATATGATTTACCATCAGTCCCCATAGTTACCAATAGTTACATATGTTTTGCCATCTATGATTTACCATCCATTTATCTCAATGTTTCATATTCATCTAATAGTTACCAACTGGTGGATTTCGCAACCATCCACACTATTACCAGCCAATGGTGGTTGAGATACGTCCAGAAATGGAGAACTTCACAGCCAAAATTGGGAAATTTTAGGTGATCTGATTCAGAAGAATGTGGGTAAAACAATGTCATTTTTACCACCCATGACTGGGAATGGTAAATATAGGACCTATAAAAATGCTGATGACTGGTGGATGGTGCACATGGCATTGTTTTAACCACATTACATGGATTTCACCAACGATGAAAATTGGTGGCCCTCGCCTGGAGGGTATACGCCACTTTGTCCATGGACTCTCCTGCGTCCTGCACCACGATTCGGTGAAAACATACGGATTTATCTAAGATGAGCATTGGATCATGTTTCCTTTCAAATGGTCCACCTGAGTTGTCTGAAGATATGTGAGATACGCGTCCCCCAAGGTTTTCTTTCCCACTTTTTTGGGGGCCTCAATTCGGGGTTTTCCCGATATGGGTATATGATTTGCATTTTTTTTAGTGGGGAAAATGTTGATAAACCAGACTTGAGGGTACACTACTTGGAGGTGCCGTTCCACTAATAAGTTGTTATATATATCCACTGTCATAGGGGTTATACCCCGACTTATCCGGATTATTGCAATGGTTATACGAAAACATTCAAGTCCTGTACACCACAAGTAGTTGGGTACCACATCTAGGTCCATCAAGCCCAAGCCTAAGATTTCATGGAATTGATGTTAGAAATAGAATTACGGAAGAGTCTTCCCATCATTTTTCTTGGGTCCCATCATAAATTCCAGAAGCAAAATTCTGCGTTTCATGACGGGGTGTTCCCAGTCGAATCATCGTTGCTTCAGCTCCATGGATCCTGAAGTTTCTTGAGAAGTTTGTCTCCGGAGCGATGCAGAGACCCTGCAGACTTCGCCTAAGTGACGGGTATCATGGCTGTACATGATATTTGTGTATAAACATTATACATACATATATATATAGAGAGAGAGATATGTACATATATATATACATACATATACATATATATATATACATTCTTTCTTTCTGGGCGATTTGAAGCGCAGCTGCTGGCCTACGTGACACTTGGAATTCCGATGCAATCTTACTATACATGTGTCTTTGCATGTCTCTGAGGCACAAACTTTGCGATATATATATATATATATAATGTATACATATATATATACACTGATATATATATACATACATACAGTGTCCATACATAGTTCCCCCAAAAAGGATCAAAAAGGTAGAAAAATGTAGGAAGATATATATATATGTATACACTTAAATTGTGATTGTAAAAGAAAAAAATCTGCCTTTTTGGTGGTGCTACTGTATATAATGGGGATATGAACCCAAATAATAGGAAGTTATAACCAACAACCAATCACACAAGAAGAAGTCGCAGGATTGACAATTCATTGATCGACATGGAAAGCACTCGCCTACCAGGCTTCTGCTCCCTACTTGGTGAATGAGAACTTGTTGATCCCTTTCTGAAAGATACAGTACAATCCATAAATCAATCCCATTCCAGCATATAAAAGTTAAAATCGATCCTCAAATTTGGAATATTCCAAATATCCTATCCCATTCATACATTCCAATATATATGGCTTACTGATTGTTTATGTGATATGTGCTACCTATCTTCCAAATTATCATCCAAGCTCGGCTTAAAGCCGTGGTTTTCAAGCCATCCCATTCTGACGAGTTTCATTGGGGATGGATCAAGATGAACATCCAATGGATGAACATTCATTCACTCCATTCACCTCTCTGGTATATTGTATATATGTATATATCTAATATGTATATATGTATATATGTATATGTATATATGTATATGTATATATTTATATATGTATATATTTATATATGTATATATTTATATATGTATATATATATGTATATATGTATATATGTATGTGTTATTTGTTCTGTGAAAAATCGATTGGGAAACTTGCCAATAAGCCAATGGTTCATCGCTTCGGTAGAGATCCCCTGGGTGACTGACGGAGAAGGTCAAGAGCTGGAACTCCAAGGGCCTCGAAGATGGAATCAGTGAAGGGGTCGGATGGAATCACTGATTTTTTTGGGGGGGAAATCAGTTTCTGCATCTGGTAATGGAAGATGAACGGAATGCGAATGGAATACGAATGGAATACGAATGGAATATTGGCGATTTACGATGGAATATTGGAGTTATGTAAACGTTTACCAGAGGGATTTCGTCTCTGGCGACAGCCAGAAGCTATGGAAAAAGGTTGGCCCAGGACTTCAGGACATCACTTTTTCCACGTGCCAAGATTTAAAGCGACCTGATGTTGATGGCTATTGATAGGCTATTCATTGCTACATGGCTATATTAGGCAAATATATATATATATACTGTATATACATATATATATAATAAAAGTCCATTGCTAGGCTATTGATGGCTTAATTCTAAATCATCACCAACCTTTTTCATAAACACCAATCGTGTAGGTGCGTAAAGCGTATACCTACCACCTTGGACCACGGCTTCTTCGCGCTGCTGTTGATCTCCAATACAGGGGCCACTACCTGCGCAGAGGATCACCGAATACCAGGATGCTGACAGGGGGACGACGAGTCTGGCCAAAATTGGGTATTGGAAGGGTACTGTAGTTGATTGTACTAGGATTATTCTATATATATATATTATGTATATATACATATTATCCTACATAATCATGTGTATATATATATTACATATATATACATATTATCCTACATAATCATGTGTATATATATATATTACATATATATACATATATATATATACATATAATTATATATACATATAATTATATATATACATATAATTATAATTATATATATACATATAATTATATATATATACATATAATTATATATATTTAAAAGAAATGCACCATCAAAGTCCCAGGTTTTTTGGGGTCAACCCCAGCGTGTGCCTCTTCCAGGATCGTGTGTGCATTGGTTCCTCCGATGCCGAAGGAGCTGACGCCTGCGGCTCAGCGCCAACCCCCAAATCAATGGATTGGTTTAAGGGAAAATCGAAACCAGAAACCATCGATTTTTTCCCATGAAATATTGGGTTTTCTTGTAAATGTTTCCCTTAAACCAACCCATTGACCAAAAAAGATGCATAAAAGTTGAACCGTTGAACCATACGAAAACTGAGATAAATTAGTGCTCTGCCTTTTTCAAGGTTACTACGATAAAAAGGATGGTGTGGCGAAGAAAACAAGATATCTTATCGACAGAAGGAGGGGATGTCAACAGAAATATACGTACATCTTATATATATATATATGTATACATAAATATATGTATACATAAATATATATATATACTGTATGCATATATATAAATATATATATACATATATAATATACTGTATGTATATATATATATATACGCACTGTATGTATATGTGTATATATATACATACACATAGTGTATGCGTGTTTGTGTATGGTATAACATATATATATATATATACACACCGCTGTGAAAGTAGATGGCGCAAAAAAATAAATAAATAGCGACGGTAGATGGTGCAGCCTGGCTGTAAAGTCGCTATTTTTGGCAGATGGCGCGACCCCGAATAGCATCGCTGTTTTTGGTAAATAGCGATTGTTTTCTTTTTTTTGATTCTCACCACATTTTGCACCAGGCAGGGCTACTGCCGGTGGAGCTGCCATCTTCAAACCCAATGCAGCTATATTATTGAAGCAAATGTGGCTCACACACACATACAGTGGTATGCACGCACACACATACACTAACCACGCACTGTACATGGCGCAATTCTCTTTGGGAGGCATCAATGCACA
>Ga0126342_10009501_pt1 | contig 17428 bp, 28 predicted proteins | sample Cyp1metagenome_FD_92528 | JGI IMG/M metagenome (GOLD analysis project Ga0126342, IMG submission 92528) | Coral microbial communities from Lord Howe Island, Old Settlement Bay, Australia - Cyphastrea 1 metagenome | ecosystem: Host-associated > Invertebrates > Cnidaria > Coral ... | reverse complement strand
CCTCTCAAAGGCCTTGAGTCACTCTGGCACGCATCCATATGAAAACAACCGACGCTTTGCGCCGTGCCCATGTGAGTTAATCCAATCGTTGATTGGCGGTCTTTACAAGAACTCACCCCATCAATGGGATATCAATGGGATAGTTTTGGGGATAGAGAGTAATCCATCAATGATGAGGGCACATTGATTATCATTGATCCATGAAACATTGAGTTTTAACCAACAAAACTGGTGTTTTTTGATGGGATATAGTGGGGATGTAACGGGAAGAGATCTGGATGTATGTGTATCTAATTTATTTGCATCCTCGTGGAATCGTGGAAATTTGGACGCAAAAATCCATCAATTTTGCCAACTTCAAGAGAAAAAAAAATCCTGAACGGTTATTTCCACTCCAGAATGTGTTTTGTTTCACTCTTCCGAATGCTTCCGAAAGCTTTTTTGAAGGCCTTTTTCCATTCCAGAACGTCCGAAGGGTCCCGAGCGGCCCCAAAATCGACCTTTGTTGGGTTTGGTTTGGACTTAAAAATTACCCTCTGGTAAACAAACAAAAAGCTATTGAACATGGCCATTTATAGTGGACTTACCCATCAAAAATGGTGATGTTCCATAGTTATGTTAGTTTACCAGAGGGTACAGTATTGGGAAACTCCAGTATAGTTTATGTTGTGACATCACGACGTGAAGTCACTGAAATGATTGTTAGACTGCAGGGGATCATCCCCACATGGCCGTATGATAACAGCTACTTGTATAGTCAGGTTGGTGAGTTATTACAACTCAGCAGGATAGATGTCAATTGCGCATAATATAAACGGTTCATCATTTTCACTATAATACTGGTAGTTCAATAGAATACAGGTCAAACTTGGTTCATTATTAACTATGCAATATAAACACGAACCAGAAACCCTTGCTTACTATTGGATTTAAGGAAGTGTGACCATGTTGGGGGCGTTTAACATTGGATCCATTGGGGTTTGATGGCAATAATTATCAATGGGGTTTTATATGGTCGTGGCTGTACTGATACTTAGTGACCTTATTGACTTACTGGTGATTCTAATGACTAGTTGATTATTTCATGGTGGCGTTAATTGCTCGTTGATTTTTGTTTGCTATCTAACGGTGGTTTTGATGTCAATGTTATGGGGATTTGCCAGCAACTTACGGTGATTGCAAAGGGGATGTTGCGCAGTAGAAATTGATCACAGTATCTGGTTGGTGGTTTGGAACATGAATTTTCCTGGTGAATCTATGGTTAATCTATGGTTAATCTATGGTTAATAATGGTTAATAATTGGAATAACAATATATCTGGTTGGTGGTTTGGAACATTTTTTATTTTTCCATCTATTGGGGATAATCATCCCAACTGACTCATATTTGTCAGAGGGGTAGGCTCAACCACCAACCAGAGTCCAGTTATAGGTTGGTTTTTAAACCCCATTAACCATAGGTATCTATAGTTATATCTACCATAAACCATAGTTAAGCCATTTATAAACCAACTTAGCTATCTTGAGGCCCCCATCCTGTAGACCAGGCTTTTCGTTTTGGGAGGTAGTTCGGGCTATGGGATCATTAGACCCCTACTCCAGCCAGAGTTTACGTTTTTTTTTTCCGCATTTTGATTGTTGGTTGCTACTAATAAAGCATCCTAAGTTTGACCAGAAATGGATGTTATACACTATTCTCACATGGCAATTTATTCTTGGGTCTCCTACTTTGGTTTGTGGTGGGCTTATCCTACATGCAGCGGTATACATGCAGCCATATACATGCAGCCATATACTTGGGTGATGGCTCCGCAAGAATACCTTAAGGATTCATCCCAAATAACATGTTTGACTTGCAAAACCTAGCTCTCATGTTTTTTGGGGTGCAGTCCATTGCTTGAAGATATATGAAGTTTATGAAGCTCAAATCCATCCCAATATTCCCATTGTTTTGTTGATGATGGAACATTTTCCCGAAAAATCACAGCTCTCCTGGTGGATCATTCGGAACCGGGGATCAGCTCCAATCGCTTGCGCGGAAATCATACACAGCCTCTCTTTGTTCGGGGATTCCCTAGCAATGTTTGATGATCTGGTTGGTGGTTTGGAACAGGTTTTTATGTTCCATCATATATGGGTTGTCATCCTTCCCATTGACGAACTCATATTTTTCAAGATGGTTGAAACCACCAACCAATGACTTTTGATGATGTTTGATGATGCTTGATGATGTTTCATGATGTTTGATGTTTGATGACAACGAAGGGTAAGTAATCAATCAAGATCAAACATTCGGATGTTTTTTTTCTCCATGTCCAAGCATTACCCTCTGGTAAACTAACATAGCTATAGAAAATCACCATTTTTAATGGGAAAACTCACTATAAATGGCCATTTTCAATAGCTTTTTGTATGTTTACCAGAGGGTATGAACTTCGATTTTTCCATGGATTTTCCCATGGAAATTTTGGCTGTTGATTTGTCCATCCCAGGAGTTGAACATCGATGGCATCCCTGCAGGCTTTTTGGTCACCGCCATTCAACAAGTTGTGGCCTTCGTCGTGTGGCTTGGTAGAGAAAAGGGCCGTTGACGCAGACTTGACGCGAACTGTGAACTGTGTTTTGTTTTTTTTGTTCTGGTTTTATGGAGGTTTATGGGGGATATAACATTACATATATATATATATATATATTTACATAGTGTACATATATATATATGTATGTATATATATATATATACATGTACATATATATATATACATACGTAACTGTAGTGGGGCAAAGCAACTTACAACTGGGGGGCCTAACTTGTATTTTAACAAGTTGCCATCAGATTCAACATACAAATTTAAAGGCATTTACTGATCTTGTTGGGGTTGCCGTGGAAAATTTGACGGTAAAATCCCTCGACATGGTATAGTCATGTTTGAGGATTTGATGCAGTACACCTCGGATGGTGAGGAATGCAACCAAGATGTTTGGCTTCAATATCCCATATAAAGGTCCTGTGTTAGGCAATGTACATATTTCTTGAATGAACATTAAAGGGCAGACAACCAAAACAGGATTTAAGATGATACGACAGTAGCAGTGTCTTTTGTTTCTTGCAAGTCATTTGGGGAAAGGGTCTTCCCCAGCAATTTAGGGGGGATGCTTGGGAATGTTTACTAGCCAGAATGGTGATAGTATGATAGATGATGGGTAAACCTTACCCTCTGGTAAAGTAAAATTTTGCTATGGAAAATCACCATGTTTAATAGGTAAATCAACTATTTCTATGTGTCATGTTCAAAAACTATGTTAAATTACCAGATATAATTGGTTAGTTGCGTAATATGCCTCGGTTTGCGAAAAGTCGTATTGAAACTGCAATTTGGGCAATGTAATGCTTCCCCATATTCAGACACATTCACGTATCATGCTGGTGGTTATATCTCCCATTATGTTTCTATTAATTATGGTGGGGTATAAATCACATTTTTTCTGTTGGTTAAATAACCCGGTAGCAATTATTATTCATAATTTTCAGACAAAAACAAAAATCATCATATTGGCAGTTACCTATTTCATTCTATCACATTATATCCTACTAATCTCCCGTCATTGTCCCAAAAAATCCAAAGATCATACGATTAATTTCTAAGTAGTTTTTTCCCCATATCATTTTCGGTAAATCCACTATTTCTATGGCCATTTTCAATAGCTATGTTAAATATATACCCATCATGTCCCTGTTGTATTTTCATTGTATCCGATAATTGTATCCCACCCTGGTCCCACACCCAAGTTAGTTTCAGCATCCAACTGACATAGACCCTGCCATGAGTTGGGGGTTGGAAGATTCGTTTGCAATAACATATTGCTATTTCAGGGTCTACTTGGTGGCTCATCCCACGAATCGTAAGTGGGTTATAACCCCAGTTCTAAGTGGATTAACCCTACTTATCCCATGTCAATCACTGGGGTTATAACCCACTTACTAAGTGGGATGAGCCACCAAGTAGTCCTTATTAATACGGCGGACTGTAACGGGTTATATCAGTTGTATCTTCATCATATTCCCTATGTCCTAAGATTACCATGATAAATTCCCATTATATGCTCACTTTATTCCCACCACAGTCCATGGTTGATGATTAAACTCCACTAAGATTTGTTTTTATGGCAATTGAGTGTGAAATTATCATGTTTGATGATTAAAATCCTATCACGTTCCTATTACATTCCCATTTTTTCTCCATTATAATTCCACTGTATCCTTATTTAGAGCTAGTTCAGTTCAGGACGGGTCAAAAGGTGTGTGTGTGTGTGTTCCCATTTATCGTGGTTTTTAAACCCCTATGAATACTAGTTCGATATATGTTCATATAGTGTACATTTACTGTAAACCCAATCGTCCTTGGAGTCTTACCTTCTGGTAATCGAACATGGCTGGAAAATCTTCCTTTTATAGTTGATTTTCGTGCGGGGAAATCCCAGCTAGCCATCATGTTCCCATAAATATTCCATAACTAGGTCAATCTTACATGGATACTTTAATCCTTTAGTCTTTTGGTATTAATGGGAATATCTACTACCCAGCAAAGAATTTATTTTTTGCATGGTATCTAAGATTGGCAATGATAATCAATGATAATAGCCCCGAATAAATCCTATGAAAACTCATTACTTGGATGTTCATCCCACTGAGTAAGTGGTTTATAATCCATACACTACATATATATTGGCCTAATCCCATGTACACTAGTACAATAGGGGATATCCCATATATGTATCCATATAATATATATATATATATTATAACTGGGAGAAATAACCCATGAACGATTCGTGGGGCCCGCACAACACCCAAATAAAACTCCCAACAAAACTGGTATACGTTTACAGTTATTGCAGGCTATGTCATATATATGTAGAAGCCTTGGGATGGTTTCGCAAATGGCTTTGTATACCGTGGAGGAAGTCTTCACTGTGCGCTGACATTGACCCCCTGTCGTACACAATTCATGGCATGAAAGCTACACTTTTGTCCTGGGGTTCTCAACTTTGTCACAAAGGGCTAGTGACAGATGAAATGCGGCGATTGCAAGGCCACCACAAACCTGCTCAATCCAGTGTTAGCTTGTATTCCAGGGACGATGTTGGCGGACAACTTGAATTCCACAAGCGGTTGGTGGATCAAGTTAAGCAGGGCAGGCGTCCAATTACGCCTCAGCATCGTGGGGGTCAAGCACCATGCAAGGAGCCCAGCGTGGAAGTGGAACTTTTCAAGAAGGAATCCCCGGCTTATGCTTGGAAGATCGTGCATTTTTATGAATCCCAATCTCAATCTTCGAGGTTGCCAGTGACCACTGATACTTGTTTGGACGGCAGTTCAAGCTCGGCTTCAGATGAGTCTTCAGACTCATCCAGCAGTGGCAGTTGGTCTGACGTGGAAGACCAAACGGCAGTCAAAGCGGGAGTCTTGGCTTTAGCATGGTGGATCTTTCCATCGTTTTTTGTATTTTTAGCAGAGGGTATCCTTCGGGGAAAGCCCGTCCTTGGCTAGGCTCCTAGTGGTCGTGGCCGTTCTCTATGTCACGCCCTATCGATATACGCCGCGGCGGTTGAACACCTGGTCCGAGGTGGGGGATCGGCAACATAGCTCCGAGTTACCGTGGTTTATGATACTTGCCCTTTGGTAAACATAGAAAAAACTGTGGAAAATCACCATTTTTAAATTAATGGGAAAACTCACTATTTCTATGGCCATGTTCAATAGCTATGTCAAATTACCAGAGGGTATAGTTTACATAACTGCTAACTGTAGTGTTTCTGGGTTTTATAAACCAACTTATAACTTGTCGTAACTGGTTTGTAAATATTGTTTGTAGGGTGAAATTAGTCGGATTCAAATTGAACGTTCACCATGAGAGTTTATACCTCTGTTGACGGATTAATATAGGGGAACATATACTAACGAACTAGGACAATGGGATGGGATAGGGCTATTTTTTCAAGAGAAGTTGGTGAAACAAATGTAGGTGAAAAAAGTTGGATTATGTTAGATTTATGGTGGATATACTTACCATTTATGATAGTGGATGGGTTTTAATACCTTGCATAAAAATGTGTTTTCTCAACTTGTAGAAAACAGGGATTCCCACGTTGTGTGGGACGACATTGGACCTGGGAAGGTTTAACAGTTTAACAACCCTGAAATCTGGATCTACAAATAATACGAGAAGCAACAAATTGACATATAATACGATGGTTTGAGCCAGCCATTAATGGTGGTTAATGGTGGGAAATCATCCCCATTCATGGCCGAACTATTCAGGTTAGTGAATTATGATAATTTACCCAGATAATACGATAGTTTGAGCCAGCAAAACTGGAGGTTGAATCAACACACATGCAGATAGGAATAGTACTCCGATGATCTCTGGCGATTTCGCGATTTCTGGTTGGTAGGTGGGTACACTACTTGTGGGGTACAATTTCAGTTTATTACTGGTTGGTGGTTTGGAACATGTTTTTTTTCCATATATTGGGAATAATCATCCCAACTGACTTTCATATTTTTCAGATGGGTTGAAACCACCAACCAGATTATGTTTTGCTTGGATCTATAAGCATAGCACTAACTGATGGGCATTGAAATCCCTTGATTATACCATGTGTTTTCCCACCCCTTGGCCCGCACCTCCTTATCTCTTTTAGCAGCAACACCAAATTATGATTTTCCATACAGGATGGGGCCCCCAGTTATCTGGTTTATAACCCCCATTAACTATAGTTATCTACAGTTATACCTACCACAAACCATAGTTAAGCCACTTATAAGGCAACTTAGCTATCTTGGGGGCCCCATCCTGTATTCATTGGATATTTAAACAATGGCCAAGTACCAGACACATAAGGTGACGAATAAGTAAGTCACCCAAAGATTGATTTTGTTTTTCGATGGCAGTTCATCAATAATGGGATTATAACATATTATAACCAAATTCTGAACAAATAATAGTTCCATTGGAAATTATCAATGGTCAATATTGCCAATATTAATATGTGTTTCATTTGTTTGATATCCAACTACTGGGAATAGTGGTTGATAGTAGTCGTTTTCTTTGCGATATAGTGCTTGATATCCAAAAAGTGGTTAATGTTTTTAATCTCAGCTTGACCCTCCGGAATTCTGAACAGGTTGCCAGAAATGTTTGAATGGGTTTGTTCAGAGGTAGAGCTATAACAGTAGACAGATTGCCGGCAAACCACGTTTTTTTTGCGGTACATTTCCTCGAACCAAGTCCGTTTGTATGTGATTAGGAAGGCCAGCTATATTGTTTTACCTTGTGTGATCCCCACTAAGAACTATTGTGGTTATAAACCAACAAAAACAAATCTACTTGTGACTTGGGACCCAGCGCGTTGCATCGGTAGGACACCTAGAGTCGTTATCCCATTTTGTCGGTTGCAGATACTGTGATTGTTTATTCGTGGCTACGGTTTTCCTCCGACTGTTCTTGTTATACCCTCCATAGCTACAAGGTGGTGTCCCCCAGTCACAGGCTTGTTTGTAGATTATAAAGTCCATCAATACTATGGTCATAATCATCATTTTATCCGTAGTAATGTGGGTAAAATAATGCCATCTGCACCACCCCCCAGTCATCACCATGAATTTATAGGTGGTATGGTTACCATTCCCAGTCATGGGTGGTTTACCCTCTGGTTATTTAACATAGCTATGGAAAATGGCCCATTTACAGATGATTTTCCCAGCTAGAAGCCTCCATTTTCAAGGGGCTTTTCCATAGCTATGTTAAATAACCAGATGGTATTATTATTTTATATAGTTATCACTTATCACCATTTATGATAAACCATCCCCCAGTCATCACCATGTTTTTTATAGGTGGTATAAATAAACCATTCCCAGTCATGGGTGGTAAACATGGCACCGTTTTTCCCACAAACATCGTCAGAATCCAAACGAAGTATGGCACCAGCGTCAGCTGCACCACCGCCACGACTAGGTCTTTTGTGTGTTGCTCTTCTCATTAGCCTTCTCGGCAAATATTGGTACCTTGGACTGGAGATCATGGACATGGATACAGTGTATATAGGGGGGGTTCCATAAATCCGGGTACCCCTAAATCATCCATTTTAATAGGATTTTCCCTTGTAAACCATCCAAATGCCTCCATTTGTGGAAACCCCTTTAGATTAAGAATGATTATATTATATAATATAGATCTTGGGGAAAGCGAATGGCGAATGGAGAAGGTTTTCATGGAAGTCCAATAGGAATGAAAAGGCATTGGGATGGAGATTCGCAATTGATTTGAGGCCTAGTCATGGCTTAGTCATAGCTCAAGGATTCAAGGCTTAGATTTAGGTGTTTTCTCTACCATGATTTTGACCCCTTCCCTGTGCCTGGAATTGTCAGAATCCTGGGTTGCTCCACAGCACTACTGCCACATGTTTGGTCCTCCTGCCACTGTCTACTGCCACGCTTCCAGTAGTACGGTTGTAACGTGGCAATGCCGTGGAAGTACACAGGCTTACTGGGACATTCCATGACATTCCTGCTTAGAAGATCTTGCTCTAACCCTATACTGCCACGCTGAATTCTCTCTCTTTTCTTGTGGCAGCTCGTACCTTTGGCCGTGGCAGTATCCACTTTTTGTTGTGGCAGTTCAAGTGTTTTGGAACATATGGTGTGTGGCAGGTGCCACTTGAGGGATTATATTCAAGCCATATCCCGTGACAATTTCTCAACAGAGGATCATGCTAGAGCAAACAGCTAAGCTTAGATGCGCAGCCAAACCACTAAGTTGTTGGCAGGGAAGAGATAAGTTGGCACATGTTTGTTGCATTCCAAGCAGTCGGGCTGCACGAGCGCAGCAATGATTTCATCATATTTCATCCCCCAGTCCGACCTGGTCGGTCGGACTGACCTAAACAAGTCCATGGATTTTGAATGGTTCGTTCTTGGCGTTTTTTCTTTTCAAAAAACATTCGATAAACACCAAAGTGAAATCATCAACATGTTCTTGGTGGTTTCAAACATTTTTTTTATGTTTCCATTCAGTTGGGAATTTCATAATCCCAACTGACTCAAATTTTTGAGAGGGGTAGGTCAACCACCAACCAGAAATCAACATGTTCTTGGTGTTTTCTTTTCAATAAACACCTAAATTTCTTGAACATGTTTCATCATGGTGTCACGTACGTATCCGCTTCGTTTCGATCCACCGGCAGGATTGAACAACTTTAGCCTGTCATTGCTGGCGGTCTCTTTGAACATGATCATCAGGCCCTGGAACGCGGTCGTTGTGCGGTCGTTGTGCGGTCGTTGTGGCTTTTCCATCGTCCTGGCAGCAGAGGAGACACATGATGGAAATTGATATAGGATTTAGGCTAGGTTGCCTTAAGACAAAACGATGTGAATGGATTGTTTGGGTGTCACATTTGAACGGTCGTAAGATATGTCAAGCGGTTTATCATGAGAAACGCTAGTCTTCTACTTCAAGTGGGGGGGGAACATGCACCATCACAGGGATGAATTACAACAAGGGGACTAGTTCAAAGCTACCACAAATTATCGATGACCCAAGGCTCCCAACTTTGAAAGTCTTGGCATGTCACCCAAGGCTACACCACCAGCCGTTCTACACACAACCAATACGAAACACTACCCTCTGGTACACTAACATAACTATGGAAAATCACCATGTTTAATGGGAAAACTCACTATAAATGGCCATTTTCAATAGCTATGTTAGTTTACCAGAGGGTATATGTTCAGACCACATTGAAAAAAAGATATTCTTTGTTGTTCCACGACTCTCTTAGTAGATCTTAGTGTGTATCAGACTGCCTAAGTTGAATTCTGCTTCTTGTCGGATCCAGCAATGGTTACGTTCCCATTGACTAATATTTTTCAATATGGTTAAAACCACCAACCAGATAAATTATTTTTCCTTCAGTCTTTGTCATTTTGTGTCATGGTTTTCACATGTTTTCACTGATACAAACTTAAAGATGTCTTTCCCCCTCGTTCACACCACAGTTTCCCATCTTAAGTTTAAATGGTTATTTAACATAGCCATGGAAAATTGCCCATTTACAAATGGTTTACGTACCTATTAATTACAAATGGTGATTTTCCATTTCAAACTGTTAGCCATAACCAGATGGTATTATTAAAATTTTACATATAGTTATAACTTATCACCATCACTTATCACCATTTATGATAAACCATCCCCCAGTCATCACCATTTTTATAGGTGGTATAAATAAACCATTCCCAGTCATGGGTGGTAAACATGGCAATGTTTTTCCCACAAACATCGTCAGAATCCTGAGGAAGTATGGCACCAGCGTCAGCTGCACCACCGCCACGACTAGGTATTATTATTTTACATAGTTATCACTTATCACCATCATTTATCACCATTTATGATAAACCATCCCCCAGTCATCACCATTTTTATAGTTTTGTGACGGTTTGCTGCTTCTTCCACGTATGTTTGCTTGCCTAAGAGGTCCTGTTTGCCTTTGGTCACGCTCATCTTCCAGCAGATCTTAGGCATTGTTTTTTCTGCGAAAGACGTCGTGGGCGCCGGTTGCGAACATGTTGATAAAGCAATAGGATCCACCATCAAAATATGGGTAATCTATGGTTAATCTATGGTTAATAGTTGGAATAACAATTTTGTCTGGTAAAATATGGTTTTCCCAGCTAGAAACCTCCATTTAGTTCGTGGATTTACCCATTGAACATGGTGATTTTCCATAGTTATGTTGGAAATGGTTGGTGATTTATAGATGATAATCTGGTTGGTGGTTTGGAACATGATTTTTATGACTGTCCATTCAGTTGGGAATGGAATAATCATCCCAACTGACTTTCATATTTTTCGCAAACCACCAACCAGTACTGCTTTACTATGCTTTACTCGCATTAAATGGATTTGGTTGCTAGTTGACCTAGTTGATCGCATTCTGTTGGCTAAACAAACTACAACCTTGACCCTCAAAGTACAGCAAACAACACATGTTTTTGGCAGGTAAACACCAAGTTCAACCGAGGATTAATGAGAGTCTGGGAATATTTGTTGTGAAGATTGATCTTCTGGTTGGTGGTTTGGAACATGTTTTATTTTGCCATATATTGGGAATAGTCATCCCAACTGACTTTCATATTTTTCTGGGGGCTGGTATACCACCAACCAGTCTTTAGTTGAATGGGTGAAACTACTCTTTATCGCCGGGATAGCCGGTCCATTCGACTTCCCAACCTCGGCACTGAGTGCAATCTGCGATCCACATCTCTCGCCAAAGTTCTGCAGGTCTGTTCTGGAGACAGAAAGGGTACCCTCCGGTAAACTAACATAGCTATTGAAAAGGACAATTTACAGTGGATTTACCCATTAAAAATAGTTTCCATAGCTATGTTAGTTTACCAGAGGGTACACGACAAATGAAAAGATACCCACAGAAGATGCAGCTGAGACGCTGTATGTCTTGAAGCAGCTCCTGGTGATCTGGATAGCATCGTACCGTTGCTGGTCACATGCCGACCACCACGGACAGCATCTTGCAAAAGAAAAGCCGAACCGGTGATGGCTGAAAAATATGTTTTCCTCTACGGTGCAATGTGTAGTGGGTGGCCTTCTCAATGCCGTTCGCAGGCGGATGGTACCCGGATTCGGTAGCTTCCTGTCGATGAGGCATGCAGCTCTTCTGCAGAAACCAGTCAGTGAGAAACGGTACAAAGGCAGATCGGAGGGTGAGCAGAAGCAGTTTGTTCAAGAGCTTCAGGACATGTTCACCAAGATGCTGGAGGAACGAGAGGAAGCCAGTAGTGGGAAAGCCAAGAACAAGTAGCCCTGCTTTAAGGAGATGGAGCAGAAGCAACAGGTAGCAAGAAGGGGGGACATTGTTTTTATGAGTAAACTTTCCAAGTACATTAAAAACATGCATTTTAACCCATCAAATCATATGGTTACATTTCTTTGCATGTTAATCTTTATGGATACATGGAGGGTCTAGGTATGTGTTCTATCAGAATTTGACCATTATTTGAAGCCAACAAGATTCCATGTGCGAGGCTGCGAGACAATTGAATTCTGCTTAGATATTCACCATTTGATAAGAAGGAATACCATTTGGTTATTTAACATAGCCATGGAAAATCACCATTTTTAAGTTCGGTAAACCCAGGTAAACCATCTATAAATGGGCCATCTATACCATGGCTATGTTAAATAACCAGAGGGTAAAGGACATTAAAGGGGTATCAATGGGAATTCCAGGATCCTAAAATGGAGGTACGTTAGTACCATATTTTGGGCCATATTTTGGAGGGATCTCCCCTGAAATTTAGCCCTTATATAGGCCTTATATATGGTAGGTACCTCCAATAAATCGGTTCCTGAAATTCCCATGAATATCTCATTGAATCACTATAAAACCCCATTAAATCACTATAAAATCCCATTAAACCACTATAAATCACTATCATCTAAATAACCAGAGGGTAAAGGATATTAAATAATCCCATTAGATGATATCCCATTTTACCTCCCGGGGATTTGGTACCTCCAATTTAGGTTCCTGAAATTCCCATTCAATTAAAGGGGTATATTCCAAATCCTCGGGAATTTGACCATGCGAAAGTGAACCACCAGGACCTGAGATTTCTATCGGGCCTTGCGACCAATCATGGTGAGTAAAGGGAATCATTCCCAAATGGCCGAACTATTTAGGTTAGTGAGATATCACAATTTACCCAGAAGTATAGACTTTTAGTGACTTTTATATATATATACAGTATATACTTATATATTTGTATATCTTTATGTATATTATATATATATATATCATATACATATATATCATATACATATATTATATACCATATATAAATATCACATGTGTGCATATACTTGTAAATATAATGTGTAGATACGGAGAAAGTATGGCGGTGTCACTGCGACCTCACTAGAAATCATGGAACTCGCCCCCAAACGGCTTTCCTCCAGCTCAGTGTTTGATGGTTTCTTAATTTTCCATATATATATATATAGTTAGATACATATATATATATATGCTTATGGATGCATATTTACATTTGTTTATGGATACATATTTATGGAAGAGAACGGGGGGGTACCCTTATGACTTAGGAAACCTATATATAGGATATATATATATATATGGGGTTGATCAAGTCGCGGCAAAACAAACATCAGTGCACAACAGCCCGACCCTTGCCATTGAAAATTGCAGTTGTGGCCTTAACAGTTTGAAATGGGATGAAATAACTCCTGTAACTCAGGTTATATCGTTGTAATCCCATGTTTTAACTGTTGAGGGCTATAACTGTGAGGATTTAACCGGACATTCTTTCCATTTCATTGTAGCTTGGTGAGGATAGACTAGAAGACCGTCGTGTCCTACAGTCTTTTGATGTTTTATTTTCTCTCATGAATATGAACCATACAAGGTGGTGCCCCATAAACTCCAATAACTATGGTTTGTAAAAGATATATCTATATTTAATCACATATATTTACTATGGTTTATAAACCAACTTATAACACCAAACGTATATTTGTTGCTCAAACGTCAGATTTGCCGGATGAATCCTGCTATGGCCTTGTGATTTTCATGTGGACTTGCCCCGTTCTCAGTTGGGTCAAATCTTCCACTACAGATATATCAATGATTATGTCAACCACAACCCCCATGTATAATATATATATAATATAATAATATATATATATTAGATAGATGGATGGATGGATGGACGGACGGATGGATGGATAGATAGTTCGATCCCCAAGAGATTGGATATATGCCGTGCGTTCTCGGGAGGCCCTTGTGTTCCTGCCCTGGCCACTTCCGTCCGTGTCGCAGAAGTGGTCTTGACGGTGGCAGGCGGGCTCTTGGGATCGGCGCTGGTGCCCCCCCACTTGGTGGCGAACTACCCACGGCTCGTTTTTGTGGGTTACCCTCTGGTAATTTAACATAGCTATTGAAAATGACCATTTATAGTGGATTTTCCCATTAAAAATGGTGATTTTCCATAGTTATGTTAGTTTACCAGAGGGTAGTTCACCCCAGTGATTTCAGTGGATTAACCCTACAAACATCCCATGTAAATCACTGGGGTGAACTAACCCACAAAAACGAGCCGTGGGTAGTTCGCCACCAAGCAGTGATGTGAATGTTGGTTTATAAACCACAAAAAACCTACAATGGGCACATCATCTGGTTGCTGCTTTGGAACCATGGAATTTTATGACTTTCCATATACAGCATTGGGAATGTCATCATCCCAACTGACTTTCATATTTTTCACAGGGGTTGAAACCACCAACCAGTATAAGTAGAATAAACCATAGTTATTGGACTTTTAAACCAACTGAACGCTATCGTAAACGGGGGCCCCACATTGTAAGTGGTTAAGGTTACCATGGTCACAAACATTGATGGGTTATAAATATATGTAGGCTATATGTGGGCTATAACAACATATGATGATAAGTTCTCAATATAATATGTTATAACCTATCAGATGTTTAAACCACTGATAAGTTGTATATCGTAACAACCATGGTTTCAACCATTTGATAGGTTATAAACATTTATAAACAATGCGCTTATTAATTCATATCCAAGTAAAAATTGTCAAATAGGCCACCCCAGCTAGCCTTTAGACTTGCCAATTTGATGGTATACAGATGCCCGATACCCCATTCTTGGGCAAACCCACTAGTCAATGTTTTCCATCCTACTTCAATTATGTGGAAAGTTCCTACGAAAAACTATGGTTTCTTTGGGGGGGTGTTTAATACTGGCATTAAACCTTGCTTACAGGAGTCATAAATGGGATTGTTTCATGATATATAACCGTGCTTACAGGAGTTATAATCCCATTTATAACTCTTAAAGACTATAACTGTAGTATTCCCTGCAGGTGTGGTCTTTGCCGGTCTAGCCACCGTGGCGAAGAGTCATGGGTCGCAGCTGGGCGAAATGGGCAACTGAAATGGGCGAACTCAGGCTGCCCAAAAAGAGGATGTTGATGAAATCGTTCTGAAATAGCGGTAATTAGTGGTACTGGGATGTTTCTGTTTGGATACTGATAAAACATGGTGACTAGTGAGTATACTATGATCTCATTTTGACAGTGCAAAGAAATTACTATTCCCTGAAATAGTGGTGAATATCATAGATATAGCCTATAGCTGGCAAATCCTTCACTAGTTTCGTAAACGGGGCGTACTTTTTTGACTGGGTCAACCGACTGGTTAGATACGAACGTTCGTACGACTTAATCGTTTGCTAACAATGGTAAAATGAGTCCATTCACCGTGTGAAAAGATATATTTGTTGATAAGTATCTAAGATTCACCATGTATATATATATATATATACACGTAATGATAATGTAATGTAGTGTATATGATATTGATATATATATATACACATTAATATTGCAATATAATGTAATGCACTGCAACCTAACATAGCGTAGAGTAATGTCATGTAATATATGTCACCAACAAATAGCACGACTATGCCTTGAACCATGGTTGGATCAGGGGTGAAATTAAAACCTAACCATTTTGTTGATATATGGTTATATACATATGTATATATATACACATATACTGGGATGTACTAGTCGGTTATTGGTCTAGAATAATAATAATAATAATATACACACATCATATATACATATATATGTATTTATACGTTTATATATTTTTGTATACATAGCCATCAATATGGCTTTGTGGTTTGAGGAATGAGTCTATGAGGAATCGCAATTGGATCTGTCATAAGGCACACAAAACAATTGGAGAACCAATTTTGTTCGGGTTAGAAAAAGTGTGATGAGTCTAACAGCGTTTGGATCATGAGTTAAGCCCTGATCATGAGTGTACCCTAACTCCAAAATGGGGTTAGACATTAGAAAAAGTGATCATGAGTCTAACCCTGTTTTGAAGATGCGCTGGAGCAAGATGCTTACAGGATTTGACGATAAAAGGGCCTTGAAACACTTCGGCCCAATGTTGGCTGAGTGGAGCGGAGATGAAGAAGCCTTGAACAGGATAATGACCTGCATGGCTTTGTGGTTTGTTTGGAAGTTATGGTTCATAATTGCTACTCGGCTATTTAACCAACAACAAAGTGAGTTACAGCCAACGATAGTGGGAATACAGTTGAGATATAGCCACCAATATGATTTGTGGGTTTGTCTGAATGTGGGCTATGTACTATTGTATGTATAATCCATTGCAATCCTATTATATATATACATGTACATAGGAAATGATGGGTTTAATCAGTAGATTTGGGGGTATGTGCTTTTCAGGACCCATATGCAACCAATATGGCAAACATCATGGAACAACCAGCCAGTGGATTACACAATTAACCCTTGGAAAACTGACGCCTTGCGCAGTTCTGAGTCCTGGGTTCAAAACACCAACAATCATACTATAGACATCTATGGAGCCAAGCTCTTGGAGCTATAAACCAACTTACTTAAACTGCTAATCTAATACTTTGTTATGAAAAAATAGCAGTTGTGCAGTAGGTATGATTGAAAAATCGCCCCCGGTGCCCACAAGTTGTGTTTTTCGGTGTTTCTTGTGATCTTTCTCCAGGCACTCCTCAGAGTCCAAGCACTTGGGCCTGGGCGTTTTCGTGTGCAGCTTGCTGCTGGGACAAAGATGTGGATTTTTCCCGCGAGAAATGGGGCAAGCCAGAAACCATGGTGGATGATGTATACATTTGCATATACCAAAAAAAATACTTTACTTCGAGTTATCCCCACCATGACATCTATACATTTTGTTACTGGCAAATCTTCTGGCATTCTATCTGACATATCTTCTGGCATTCTATCTGGCATATCTTCTGGCATTCTACCTGGCATATCTTCTGCAATATGTTCTGGCATATCTTGTAGCACTCTATCTGGCATATCTTCTGGCATATCTTCTGACATTCAATCTGGCATAACTTCTGGCATTCTATCTGGCATATCTTCTGGCATTTTATCTGGCATATCTTCTGGGATTCTATCGAGCATTCTCTCTGACATTCTACCTGGCATATCTTCTGCAATATGTTCTGGCACTCTATCTGGCATATCTCCTGGCATATCTTCTGACATTCTATCTGGCATTCTGAAATTCTATCTGGCAAATCTTCTGGCGGTCTATCTGGCAAACATTCTGGCACTTTATCTGGCATACCTTCTGGCATGCTATCTGACATTCTATCTGGCATACCTTCTGGCATTCTATCTGGCATATCTTCTGGCATTCTATCTGGCAAACATTCTGGCACTTGATCTGGCATATCTTCTGGCATTCTTTCTGACATTCTATCTGGCGTTCTATCTGGCATATCTT
>Ga0126342_10009500_pt1 | contig 17432 bp, 19 predicted proteins | sample Cyp1metagenome_FD_92528 | JGI IMG/M metagenome (GOLD analysis project Ga0126342, IMG submission 92528) | Coral microbial communities from Lord Howe Island, Old Settlement Bay, Australia - Cyphastrea 1 metagenome | ecosystem: Host-associated > Invertebrates > Cnidaria > Coral ... | reverse complement strand
TTGTGACATTAGCTGAATGTCTCATGGATTCAAACCAAAACTTTGAAAGCAACATAGGTCAAACGACCATGTTGAGGCGGGGTGAACAAAGTTTACCCATACATACATGTGTCAATACATACATGTACTTGCTGTCAATTAGGTGTTGCATAGCATAGCCATTGAAACCTTTGGCAGCTTGGCAGTTCATGTGCAAAGACATATACTTTGAGGCGTTTCTTGATCGAGCAAAATCAGCACCATCCGACGGAATGTCCAGCTCCCAATTCTGTACCACCTTGGATGATGCTGAAAGGGCGGTTACAGTTGGTCAACAGTTGGTGAATAGAATTGGGAGTGCCAGCTCATCGAGCCATATCGAGCCATTCATCTGGCGGAGGCGCTGCGGCCAGTAGCGCGCATGTCAATGCGGTTGCAGATGCCATAATCCGCATGTTCAGTTCAGAGAACGCAGAAGAAAAAACATCAGAAAGTGATGCTGAGATGGAGATTGCCAGTGAAAGAGCACGAAGGCATGGAAATTCAGAACTATGTGAAGTGAGCGATCCGGAAGAGTGGATGCTGTACCACCATGGACCTTCTAACGGTGACAACTCAGAAACTTTGTGAAGTGGGTAGCAACACTCAGTAGCTAGGCGACCATTCTTTTAAGAAGTGGAACCTAGCAACAGTCCCTAAGGGACTTAGCAAGTAGTGGCACGCGAAAGTACGCCGCAGCGGCATTAACCAGGCCACTCAACTTTTGGATTTGGCCGCGCAAATGGCCATGGAATTCATGCTGCTACATTGACATTTGCAGCAAGGTGGGGTGCAACACATTTGCGTTGAGTGCATACATAGCATTCTGTCGTGTTGCTACTCTTTTGTGGCATACATTGATCAGTGTAGTATCAGTTCCTATCTTGAGGCGCTTTCCTTTGGAGGAAAACACGCAGGAAAACAACTCGCAATGGGCTGGCAATGTGCGAAGCACTGGAGTTCAAAATCAGGTTCAACACGGAATACTTGCTTTGATGCAAAATTGTATTTGGCACATTGGATCAGTGTGTTTGGGTTACGGCATGTTCACAACAAAAAACAATCGCATTTTTTTCGATGTTAGGGCCCTGCCAGACAATTTTTGCATGCAAAAACCAGTCGATACAATTCATCATTTTTCCAAACACAATGGTGGAATAATAGGCAAACCAAACCTAGCGACAAGGATTGATGTTTTTTCTTTTATAACATTTTGCCCTTCATGCAACAAAAACACAAACCGACACGAATCCAACTTGTGCAAAAAAAATGCAATCAAGATGCGACTTCATTTTTTGACACGAGGTTGATTCTTTCACGAAACTGTGCATGCTATCCAGGTGATTTGTCATGATGAGATGGTTTGATTGATTACAACCCGATGAACGTTTTGAACACAAATGAAACCCTACGAAAGGCTGGAAGGAATGACAGTGTGAGAGTGTTTGTAACAGTCATCCACTTGCTGGGTTCAGACTTTCGCAGTGGTTGTAGGCAGTCAGTCGACATTTCGGTGCGAAAACACATTGCGTGTGCTGTTTCAGAGTTGCGCATGTGGCAGTTGTTCTTCTTGAAATTTGATGATGGCATGTGGTTCGAATCGCGTTTTGCTTGTGATCCGGCCAGATGGAGCAGGACTGGCAGCATTCAGAAACCCGAATGTTTGGGATTTCACTTTCAATGCTATCTGCCAGGCCAGGGATGTGCAAAGACCACCCCCATTCGTGGTTCCGCAGCCGCCGCCTTGTGTGCTGATAATGGTTGTTGTGGTCAGGTTTTGTCATTTCAGTGGCAGTCAAACAATGCCGCCTCCTTTCACTGTCAGGTTTCGACGCGGCAAATAGCCAATGGCAGAGGATCAATGTTTGCCAACTGTTGCAATGTAATACTTGTCATGGATATTGTGTCCTCCAAATTTTTGCTGAAACAATGCCATGGGCACGTTTCAACTTGATGTCAATTTGTTGACCCCAAATTCCACGTTCAAGCAGGAATGCTCGGTTGTCGTTGGGGTACGAATTCGTCCCTTTAACGACAGAGAAAAAACGCTGAATGCCCAGGCAAGCACCACCCGCAGCACATAAGATATGCCAAATTTTTATCTGGGGAGTTTTTCTTCAAATATTGTTCATTACATATACGTTATATATATATATTTAGATTTAGGTTCAGATTTATATTTATTATATTCATTACTTTGTGGATCTCAGTCTTGATTTGCAATATGTACTCATTGGCTGCATTGCGCCAGCTTTGCGTGGATGTGGACGGGCCGACAACCATTCTCCAGAATCCACCAGAGATGGCTTTGGAGTCTGGGAAGGGCAAGGCAGGCGGATCGTTTGATGATATCTTGGTTTGAACCAAATTTATGGGAAACAAATATCAATGCAAAAAAATATTGTGAACTTCTACCCTTCTGCATTTGGAGGAAGCCAAGAGATTCACATTCGATGCTTCGTTTTGGAGTCTGGATCCCTATGTTTGGTGCAACGAACAATGTGCGATATTGACGCTGACATATTGATCATAATTCTTGTTGCCTCTTTGTGAACACATTTGTATTTTGAGGTCATGATGGCTTCCAAGTTGGCAGCGATGGATACTGTTCTCCAGCTGCTGGCAGCAGGCTTGACTCGACTGAGATGACAAGTCTGCATTGTTGAAATTGTCGGAGAACTGGAGAGATATCAAAGATGGATTTTGTTTTTTTGTGACGAGGTATGCTGATCAAAGGGCAGTTTTCGAGACATTTGGCCGCCGGATACTGGACAGTGATGCTGCCTCAGGACTGCGTTATGACATTGTGACCCGTTGTGACCACCGTTATGAGTTTTCAGATTTGAGGCCTGGGAAGGCTATCATTGTTGCCTTTTTGCGTATGGCGTCAACCTCAGAAATCGACTCATGGAAGGTTTCCTGGAAGGTTTCTCCAGCGTGTCTGTGTGTTTTTCGGTCTCTCATCGAGCAACAGTTGCGTTGAGGGCAGACTGGTGCTGGAAAGAGCTATTCCATGGTTGGTTATGGTGCCAACAAGGACTAGCTGAATTGCTTTAGCATGGTAGCAAAGCAAAACCTTTCAGTAGAGAAAACCTTTTGTATTTTTGAGTGGAAACTTTTCAGAGACACTTGATTTAACCCACTTGTACCAATCACCCAACTCTCCATGGAGAGGGCATCGTACCAATATCGTGCGAAGAAATTTTCAAGAGAATATCGGTCAAACTCTCAGAACTCTTGTCACATTGCATACAACATCACTGATACTGGACATATTTTGATCATTTCAAAACTAAACTTTCTGAAAATTGCAATGGTGATACTGAAGGCCAACACGGATACAAATCTGACCTACGAGGTCATGGTGTGCACAGCTCATTGAGGCTTAATTTGGCAAATTCATTTAACTTGTTTTTTCAGGTTGCAAAGGCAAATCAATGGGGTCATGTGCCGCACTTGATGTGTCATGAGGTCCATGGTGGAGATCTACAATGAACAGGTCCAGGACAAACCACTGATCCAATCCCATGGCGGATAACGCGCAAGTTTTGCGCAAGTTTTGACGTGCAAATTTTGAACGTGAAAAGAAACTCAATTTGTGCAATGAGTGAGGATCTTCTAGTCCCTCCAAAGGATCGACCAAAGAAAGGTCCGATTCTTGTGGCAGTGTGGCAGGTTGTGTTGGTTTGGATGCTTGGACTATGAGACTTTGATTCACTGAATATTCACTGATGAATTTGCATCTCAGGTCTTGAAATTCGTGAGTCGCAGCAGCCGCCAACCTGGATTCAGAGCACTTTTTCTGTATTGTGTACACTTTTTGATCGTAAATTGCAGTAAATCGCAGTGGTGCAGGCTAGGGATCTACATTGCTGGAGTTTCACGACGACCAGTGGACTCTTATGCTTCAATTGAGGCAGCGTGTTAGCTTGTCAACCCTTCCATGCTCAGTGGATTCTATCGACATTGGTCTTCAAGATTCTTTACGGCATCCTGACACTTGAGAATGCAGAGACTGTAGAGACTGTGGTGTTGTCAGGCTGTAGTGGAAGAAGGGACAGAAAATCGAACAGTTGGTGCGACCTTGAGCCTGTGCCAGCATCCATATCGACCCCAACAAAAAAGTATAACACAGTTGTGACTTTCACAAGTTGCATAGTTATAAACTAAACGGGACTTTGAAGTTTACATAGTTTGCACGAGACCTACTGAGGACCTACTGTTGGTGAAGTTGTCGAAAGATATTCAGATCATTTCAGATCTTTCTTCTCTGTGTTTTGGTCTGTTTTCCGTTGAGTTCCCCAACAGATCCCAACAATGTTTTTGATTTTCTGAAGTAAAGGCCAAGTGTTGGAAGGAGATATCGGGTTACTTCATCCACAGCAACAAGGTTTCCACGCAGGAATTTGTCGCAAATAGTCTACAAACCATACAAGACACGTAGTACCACCAATACCTCAAAGTGTTCCCAAATACCAGGTTTCAGACAAGGCCGCCAAAGAATACAACATTCCTTGACAAATTGTGTCAAACAAACAATTTCCCCAAGAAACTGTTTTCCACAGATAGTGCAGAGGTAAGGGTTCTCCACAGGCGTCCTTTACCAAGGGTTAACAGGAAACACTCTTTCACACAGGGTTCAGAAAACAAAAATGCCAGATTTCATTGACAGCCCCAAGTGTTAGCTTGGGAGGAAAACAAGGAATTACAAGTGTAGTTTTTGCTTTTGCGTGCTTAGTTCCGTTTTGAACTTGATTGGGATCACAAGCCAAGGATGAACGCAACCTCAAGTCGAGTTGGGACCTAAGTGTGTTAGTGTGACAGGAGCCTCTGGCTCTTCCAATTTTGAGCACAGGAACACTACTTTTATTTTTTGAGTTCCTTTCCACACTTCTGTCACTACCAAATTGCCCAATAGGATGTGCTGACTTGGAGCCATGAAAACTTGTTGCCCGCGTTTGGTGGAGGTTGCAAACAATTCAGCATTCAGCATGATCCAGTCATTCGATCCATTTCTTTATGATTTATGAATTACACATATTTATGAATACAGTTCTTATCCGTCTTTGTTGAGCACTGCTATGTTGCCAAAGATACATGCAGCCTCAATTCCCACAAGATGACCATTTTGTACTTTGTGTAACATGGTATGAGCTTCCAGAGACACCTGGCGTTGTGGGTTAACGGAAAAGAATCGAAACTGATTCCGATTTTTTGTTTCTTTAAAGACTTCTGGATTGATTGCCGGGGCACGGCACAACAGTCTTTCCATCTTCTTTTTGAAGATTTCAACTTTTTCTTTGAGCCGGACTGTCAAATAGATCTACCTTAACCACTCTTTGCGCTGGTGGATTGCTAGGCAACCTTCTTTGGAAACTTCCTTGGAATCATTTTTTTTCGGTTGACGCGCTTTGAGGCTCACACTGTTCTGACGATCGAATTCAAACAAGTCTCCCAGGCCACTGCGTTCTTTTTTTGTGTATATGTGTTTGTATGTGCTGGCTTGACCGAAAACTCTACAGCGGAACTTGTTCGGGAAGCTAGAAAAACTTTCAGATTTGCGGCATCAGATAGCAGCATGGTATCCAGCATTATCCAGTATTCCGCATCACCAATTGGACAGGCAGCAGGACAGCAGGGCCAGAAGCTATCGTTGATCAATTTAGTTGACTTGGCGGGGAGCGAGAAGGCACGTTTGGATGCTTTGAAGTGGGACATTGGCAAACGAAGACAGGAAAGATAGAGTCGATGCAGTTGATGCAGTTGATGCAATCAATAGAGTGGATCCACAGTTCAGGCCGGACAGACTGGCGCAAGTGGAGACAGATTGAAGGAAGGCTGTGCCATTAATAAATCATTGCCCAGCAACTCAGGGTGCCTCTGTGAGTGTCATCTTCTTGATATAACCTCGTGAGCTTTGTCATTTATTCATTTAATGTAATGACTCCTTGCCTTGCATCATTCTCCCAAGGTCTGCGCTGGGCAATGTGATTGAGAAGCTTGCGGACAAGGCCGGGAGCAATGACGATGAAACCTGTGTGGAAGAGTGTTTGGAGTATTTGGACAGGCAACTGGCAAAGCCAAGCCAGGTGTTGAGCACTCAGAGATAACTCAGAGATTATTGGATTCCAGTTGCCAAAGGATTTCTAGTTGAATGTGTCCTAGGCAGTAATTCCATACCGTGATTCAAAGCTCACGCGCTTGCTGCAGAACGCTTTAGGTGGAGCTGTTTGAAAATCACTTTCATGTCAAGTCTTGTCCAGTAACACTGCCAGCATCTCTGTTTTTGTTCACTGACATCACGTGACCAATGACACAGGTGTATGTAAGTCTTTCCATGAAAACTGGAAGCTGTGCCTTGCGCTTTGTTCCATCCTGCAATGTTTGGGAAGAACTGATTTTGCACATCTATCGTGATCCATCTGCGCTTTTGATAATTCTGTCAGGTGGTTCAAGCAAGACTGTGATGATTTGAGCCTAGCTCAGCTGCAAATGCTTCATTTGACCCAGAGCGATTGCGACTTTTCCCCCCTTGAAATTCGATTTCCAGGTGCTATTTCACCAGCTTCGTCGGGGGTCCTGGTGGCACACATTTTTGGCACAGCTTGCCAGCTCATGGCCGCACCACTCTAGTCGCAATCTCTCTATGGAAAGCCCAGGTCAAACTATGAAGAAACTTTGTCCACGCTGAGATATGCGGATCGTGCACTCGAATAGCAACTGAAGGGCAGAGCAATTTGTTTACTTGAGATCTGGGATTATGATATGTTTGACGCATCAACGAATTCATAGCGCTGTTGCTCAGGTGCCAAGCGAATCAAAAACTCTGCGAGTATTAATGAAAATCCTCAGGACGTTTCTTGAACATCAAGCACACAGGTTTGTTTTGAAGCGCAACAACTCTCAACAAAAGCTGAAGTCAATTCTTGCTTACAGTAGCGTTTCAAACGTTCTCAGCTTGCATTGATTGCTTGTGGTGATGAAGAGCGAAGTGTCAAAAGTTGGTTGGTACTCTTCGACTCTTCGCTTCGTGACGTGATTTTGCGAGCTTGCAGGACAAACTTATTCGCCAGCTTCGAGAGGAGAACGAAAAGCTCCGCAACATGGTTGGCGGAGGGTCTGGCTGCCAAGTCTTCAAAGCTTTCCTGCTCGGCGACGCTCTGACCACCACTGAGTAAAACGAATGGCGTATTTTTTTGTGTGTTGAGAATTGTGGGGAATCGCTGCAGCATGCTGCAGCAATCTAGCAGATCGTACAGTTTGGTTTGCAGATTACCAGGTCTCCAGGAGCCAACACAGGTCCTTCCGACGAGGAAGCTGCTCCAAAACTCCAAGACAAGTCCACTGTTGATTGCCTGTTGTCACTTGCTGCTGTCACTTGCTCCACGCCATAATCTGCATTTTCTGCAGGAAATGATGCTGAAGCAATCTGAAATTGCTGCTCTGGAGCAGGTCAGCTGAGAGTTTGGTGTTGCAGTATTCATGGTTAATAAACCAGAGGTAAAAAGTTTGAGAGAGGTTCTATGAATTCCTGTGCCTGGTGAGGCACTCACTGAGATGCAAAAAAGCTTCGCTGATAGACTAGCCGAGGAGAAAAAGGCAACGGATTTTGTTGTGGATTTGGCTCTATTTGGGTACTTTGTGGGATGATCCGTCACTTTGACACTTTGCACTCAGGCAAATACAAAGAAAGAGAAGTCCTCTGACATCAAGTTCCCACACATCGCCAACTTGAACGAGGATGTCTGACCAGTTTGATCAGTCTGATCGGTTTGATCAGTTTGGTCAGTTGCTCAATTTGTTCCGCAGAGTTTTCCGACCTTCACGCAAAGCCCCATCATTTCTGATCAGCATAGTGGCATAGTGGGCGTTGCAGTGTGTTGCAACTCTCTCCGATTGTGCTGTAATTGCATTGTTTGGATCTCTGTTCTGAATTTTGTGAGGACTTGCTTCTGACAGCGAAACTGAAGTTTGCATTCAAGGCGAGGCTTCCTTTTGAATGACTTTATGCTGTCCTGCCTGGTCTGCCCAAAGAAACATGCAGCACCGCAGTGTGACAACAGTTCGCAACAGCAGCACTACAAAACAGTCTTCTGATCCCGAATACTTGTGCTATTTGGAAGGTAAAGACGATTAGAATATCAATACAATATACATATATAAATTTGAATATATATATATACAATAATATACATAGAATTTACGCCTTTATCATCCTTTATCAACCTTTACCTAATTGTGGAAATGAAGAGCAACGATACGTGCTCCATGATTGAATCAGTGGAGTAATAATTAGCAGATCCCACAGGGCAGAATAGTCACACCGATGTGCGTCAAAGATTTAGTTGCATCATGACATCATGACATCATGATTGCTTTTCCATACTTTTCCATATTGCTAAGCGTCCTCGCCTTGTTCTCCAAAGGAAGGCAAAACGCGAGTTGGAAGGGGAAGTCAAGAAGACGGAGATGCGAACGCGTCGCGGACTCATGCAATTTTGGACATGTTCTTTTGCCTACAAAGTAGCATAGCAAGAAGAAGCTCAGAAGAATTCTTGAAAAGGAACACAACAGACAATGACAATATATTATGAATATATTGCAAATTATTGCAATATTGCAAGCGGTCTTCCGACATTTTCATTACCTGCGAATTTGCACCCTCAAAATGTTTCATCTGTGAAGCCTACGAGGCCAGAAGTTGCTTTGCAAGTTCCTGGCATCCATCAGGTGCATAGTATGCAGACAGTATGCATAGTGCATGATTTGTTCAACATGAGGATGCTTCCTTCACCTTCAAGCAAATTTGATGAACGCTTCTGATTTTTGTGGCAGGAACATGCCATTGTCGAGAACAATGCAGGGGTCGTTTCCCTCAAAGCAAACGATGCTGAGGCAGGAAGCCGTTTATTCCGTTTATTGTTTTAGGAGACGAGAGAAGACTTGATGCAGCGAGACTCGAGAATGCAGCAGTTGAAAGACAGATGTGACAGTCTTAGAAATAGCCTCATGTGGAAGTCCTTTCAAGAATCTCTTTGAGGCAGCTGCTACGACATTTGTCAATGGCACTGCTTTACAAGCGGGTGTTGCAGGCTTGGAGTTGGGATTGTGTTGGATTGCTGTTGCAGCTCCAGTTACGGCTCCAGCACAACTCGCTTCTCAGTTACGCTCTCACATGGAGACCGGCTTGCCTTTGGACAGAAGCTTGGCATAGCGTGGCTGATCTGGCTGGATTGCTAGCTGCTATAGCCTGCCAGCGGCAACCCATGACATTTGCCCAAAATTCAATCTGCAATAATCTGCTAGAAAAATCTGTAGACATCTACAGATAATTAGGCATATGCTGTATCATATGTCATATATTGGCAGACATCGTTAGATATCTAGAGTAGAGAATGTTGCGCACTGCAGCTGGGATGTGCTGAGTGCAAGTGATGCAGAAATCTGCAGAGCTCATTGTGTGATTTCCAGATATTTCTAGCATCGACCCAATCGACCCAATCGACCCAATCGACCCAAGGTGTATTTTCGTTTTCGTTGAACCCAGCAAGGCTGGTCGAAGTCAGTGCAACACAGAGTTCAACACCATTTCCACCTGTTTTTTTTTTTGCAGGCATCAGATGGCATCAGTTGTCCTCCGTGGTGTGTTTCAGTTTATCTCGTTTGGAATTTGTGGCAGACACAGACAACTTCTGCTTTGTACTCGTTTGCCGACTGATTTCACTTCTGAATAAAACTTGCGTGAGGGCAAAGTGGCTGAGCTGATCAACTCCGGGCAAGTTACGTACGCAGCTGCTCGAAAGGCTTCTCGATGACTCACTGAGGTAATTATGTTACACTATTACAGTATGTTACATGTTGGCATATCGCATGTTTTGAACACGACATATTGATACATATTGCACTTGATAACCTTTGGGCATGCCACTGTGGGCTGATATGCTTGCTTGGATCATCGCTTTCCTCGGTATCTTATGTACTAATATCATGCGGGCATTCACATTCTGATATTATGCCGGAAAAAATCCATGTGGACTGCAAAGTCTGCGTGTTTGTTTCAACTTGCACTTTTGGAAGGAACTGCAGGGCGACGTGACTGGACCCTCTGAAGAGGAGCTCAAGGTGGGAGCAACTGAAGAGCAGCCAAGAAACGTAAGAAACTGGTCATAAGAAATATATAAAATTAGCAACAGAAAGAACAAAAGAAGATGAAAGAAGGATCAACACGGAAGGAAAGTAGATATCTTGAATTAGTATGTGTTTGTTCTATTTATTATATATACAGATATACATTATATAAATTATATATATATACACATATTATATACATCTTCTTTGTATATATATATATATATTATACATATGTTATATATTCATTTAGTATTAACGCTTCTGCGTTTTGGCTTTTAAGTTGTAGGATTCTGTAACCAGCTCGTAACCTTTCAAACCTTTCTGAACTGCTCTGCGACGAAGGCCAGCAAACAATTGGCCGAAGAGTTGGAGCGAAAGGCGATGGGATGCGATGTGTTGGGTCCGAGCATGTTTGATGTTGGAGATATTGGATTACAATTGGATTACATATAATCATTAAACATCATTAAAAATCATTAAACATCATTGAAAAATCATTAACAATCATTATATATTTGCTACTTGCATGTTTAAAATAGTTGGTAGCACATGAAACATCGAAGGCATAGCCGGATATCTTTTGACCAGCTCCCGCATAGAAAGCTGTGGATCCGTGTGTCAGGCTCGAGAGGCAGAAGAAGCTAAGGTGAAAGCAAAGGCAAAGCCGACCTGAACCCATCAAGGAACTAAGTCTGGAAAAATGTGCCATACTGCATCTTGATGTATCAAGAGGTATCAAGATTTATTCGCAAAGTTTGACAAACCTGTCAACAAAATGTTCCAGAGAAGAGGTTTCGATCATTGAGGTATTTTTCTTTGAGTTTCCTGGTGCAGGCTGAGGCGGAGGCCCTCATGAGACAACGGGAGGAAGAGCTGGCAGCTTATTTGCGAAAGTCATTGTCGTTGCACGTCCCACCGCTGCTCTGTGACACTGCGTCTCAGGTTCCGGTTGCAGATGGACCAAAAGCAGAAACAGTGGGAACAGGCCAGAAATGGCCAGAAGAACGTCCAAAGAAAAGATCCTGCAGCTGTTTGCCTCAGAACTTTAAATTGAAGAACCATTGGGCCTCAAAACTATTTTGTCAATGTTGGCTAATACTTGCTGGTGTTAGCTGTTTGGGATTCGAACTCCTCTCTGCCGATTTTGTGTTCCGAGAGGAGATGCAACAGCGTCAAGCTGCCGAAGCAAGCGAACAAGCTGCTGCAGCAGAACAGGTCGCTCAGTTTGTCATGATGTTTTTGCAGTTCCAATTTGGAAAGCCAAAACTCTACAGTTTATGGCATGCCCGCAATGCCCTACAGCCTCACAACCTCTGTGTTTCAGAAAAGGCTTTTGATCCACCTTTTCTTTGAGCTTTCAACAGACTCTGCAGGATTCTGCAGCAACAATAAGGATATAACTGCAACTCTAGTTTTCACATGTTTGCTGGTGAGTGTACAGTATGGACTCTCCCGAAACTCCTGTACCTTTTTTGCCAGGCACGTGTGCATGCCGAGGCGAGATGCTTTTGAACGTTTCATATTGAACTATATTTTGTTTAGTTTGTTTTCTACATTCTTTATTAATTCTTTTACTACTCGCGGTTTTGACTCAACGAAAAGAAAATCATCATCGCAGGAGCTCAGCAGATTGCAGCAGGACTTCGAAGCGCCGGAAACTAAGCTTACTTCCGTCTGCTCAGCTTGGCAGGACTAAACATAGCCGGCGAGTCAATGTGCGGCGGGTATCCGGCTTTTGTCGCATACACGTTCAAATCTATGCAGACTCGTTCAAGCGTGTTCCGATCTTTCAAACATAGTGGGAACAATGTGGGCCTTCACCCACGGGCATTCAAAGTTCATTTGAAATCCGTTCAAACCACTTCAGCATCAACCCAAGCCACCTCACTTGAAACTGAAGATTTTCAGATTTTTTTGTTACCATCACTTGCTGCTGTGAAGCCGCCTTGCAAAATTGCGCAAAGTCCTCATCATGGCTTAAAGACAAAATTTGTCATTTTTTTGGTAACAACGGCTTTGATAAATGTAGGGAGGAGCAATCGGAGTCAAGGAGCCTGACGAAGGTATTTGCAGGATTTTGACCCAAAGCATTAACACAATATAATGCAGCAACAAGAAGTGGGTTGTTTTGACCAATAATAATGAGATTCTTGGAAGGAAGGCTGGCAGCGGGCTCTAGAATTCTACGTGCGTACATTTGACCAGGCCCCTCCCTATCTGACACACTGGATTCATGGTTTATTTGTAAGTTAATTTTGGCAAAACAGCTCCGCATTCTATGCTAAACAGTGACCACGACCAAAACATTGAGGCGGCAGAAAAAAGCTGAAGAAGCTGCTCAACACAAGATTGAGGACAATGCTGAACGATGCTGAATATGATGTCTGCCAGGGCCTGTGTGTTTGTTGTGTGTCTGGTGCTCAAGGCCTTTTGGATTTTTTATACATTCTTTGGATATGAAACGACCAAAAAAATATGAAAGATATGAAAGGATGTAATTGACGATGGTGCCATGTGATGCCGCTGGAAGGAGCTAGAAAAGAAAGCGAAAAAGGCTGCAGCTGAAGAAGAAGGAGTGACACATCCACGTAAAGAACGTATTGTTGGCCTCGGTATCAGACGGTGTTGTTTTGTATTTCTGAGCTTTCTTTGTGAGGAGCTTTTGCTATACTCTTGCTGTCCATAATAACCCATAATATATATATATATATATTATGTATATAATAGGACTTAAGTTCGAATGTGTGTGCCTGAATCTTGCTTGCTCAATCAAATGGTAGGTTGGATCGAAGGTATTTGGGGCCGAGTGACTGTGGCCAATGAGGTTTCCAGGCTTGTCTCGTGCCCTTTCCACCGCTCTTTGTCTTGTCTTCCTTGGGCCCCCCTTGGCTTTGTGGATGGTGTGGTTTCCTCTTGGATTTTGGTTGGATTTGTTGTCCTGGTTTGGATTTCCCGTGCCGAAATCTTCAAAGCCTCGGTTCCACCGGCTTCGAGAGCTCCTACTCGATCAAGGCTGGATCGCTACCTTGAATGAGTTGCCCTCTCTCCGCTTTGGATGGGGTGATTTGATTTCCAAGCTTGAGGTTCTTGAAAGGTGGCACAGTCAGGAGGAGGAGGGTCGAGGGGCACAAGCTTCTGCCCGAGGCTATAAGAGAGGGGGATCCCAAGGGACGTGCCGTTGCTGCCAGGTTGCCAGTCACCAAGACCGAATTTCCTGCAATTCTTCAGATTGCTCGCCTTTGGGAGCTGGAGGAGGACGCTGGACCTGCTTTTGTCGGTGATACCAGGATCGAAGTTGAATCAGGCCCAGGACCAGTGCAGCCCTTTGTGAGGACCAAGTGGTTTTCATGTGCTGGGATCAAAGTGAAGCCTTGCAGAGAATCCACCTTGCATACTCATCTGGTTTTTGGTGTCGGGTTGAATTTGCCCTGATTCAAAGCGTGAGACGCTCTCAATCATCTGCACTGATCGCCGGGACTCTTACCATCAATTTGCAACCTCTCACAGCAGATGCCTCTCAAATACAGTTGGCCCTAGGATTCCGCTGGCTTTTCAGCTCTTCACTGCAGCCAAAAGAGCCAAGAAGCCCCCGCGGATTGTCAGAGGAGACCAGTTGGGTTTTTCTGAAAGGCAGATGTTTCCCAGATGTGCAAAGGGTGAAGTCATGGTGGCATTTGGAAGCATCTTCCAGGGAGATCATGCGGGAGTCGATCGAGATTGCAACTGCAGCGCATGAAGGTTTGCTTATGTAGCCAGGCCTTTTGGATGAACAGTCACGACTTTGTTCTGACCGTCCTTTTGGCGGGGGTGCTCTTTGTCAAGGTCTGGTGATAGATGATTATTTTGCAGTGGCAAAGATACCGATAAAGGGTACCCAGTCTGATCCCGCTGCCGCTATGCGTTGCCTGAAGGAAAGCAAAGACCTTTTTAAAAGACATGACATTCTCGGGTGCGATGGCAAGGATGTTTCTGGTGAAAGGAAAGCAAAGGTTATTGGGGCTTTTTTGAATGCATCTCCTCAGTGTCCAGATCGAGGGCATGTCTTGGTATCTGCACCTCCAGAAAAGCGCTACTCTCTGGCTTGGCTTTCCTTACAACTTTGTCAATTTACCCATACTACAGATTCCTTGGAATTTGTGTGCTGTTGGTGGGTGGACTTCCATATTGATGTACAGGCGGCCTTTCATGTCGATACTGAAGCAGACCTTTCTCCTAGTTGACATGGATGTCTTTGATGCGGCGCACCAAAGCTTATCCAGTTGCCTAGATCAGTTGCGAATGAGCTGGTAATTTTGTCGGTTTTGGCGCCGCTGATTATTTCGGATATTACTGTTTGATTTTGTGAGGATCTTTTTGCCACTGACTCTCCATTTTCAAAGGGGCCACTGTGTCTTGCAAAATTGCACAGCCTGTCGCTGAGTGCTTGTGGAGAAGCTGCCGTTCAAAGAGGATTTGCTCAAAGCTGCTCACTCCTGGTCAGTCAGTTTTGGCCAGGTGTTTGGATTTTGAAGAAGAACCAATACGGCAGCCCGAGTCAGTCAAAAGACCCCTTGCCTATCGCTTTGATTTTATTGAGGTCTTTGCGGGTGCACCTGCGGTTACAGCAATCATGGCAAATAGAGGTATATCGCAAAAAATCACGTGATTGAGTGGCTGATACACCTTGCATCAAACCGGCTGGTGAAATCGGTTTTGATTGAGCCTCCATGCGCTACCTTTAGCATAATGCGCAGGCCTGCTCTCAGGAGCTTGGACTTTCCTTTTGGTTTTGACTTGGATGGCCCACAGACAAACATGGGAACAAAACTTGCTCGGCGGGCATTACTCCTCCTTTTTGTCTGTGCCATTTCTGGTGTGCCTGGTGTTGGTGTGGTTGAGAAAACCCTTGGGCTTCAAAGACTAGAAGCCTCCCATCCTGGAAGATAGTCGAGGCCATGGGAATGTGCTGAGTGTGTGCGTTGTGACTCTTATGCTTACGGCTCCCCTCACTTGAAATCCTTCGCTTTCTTGTGCGTTTGGGCAAATGTGGTTCCTATCTCCAATCGCTGTGAAGGTGGCCGTACTCATGTCCTGATCCAAGGTGAGCTGACAAAAAGATCCGCCACCTATGTGCCTGACCTTTTGTCTGCGCTTGCCGATGTGATGGCAGATGGCATTCAACACTTGCTGGTTTTTGAGCGGGGCGTGGACTTGCCTAGAAGTGAAGGTTTGGAGAGCCAGCTGATCAATCAAGTGTGCACTTCGGCATCTTGGGAATGCAGCTCTGTGTGGATTTTCCGTGTTACCTCTCACATAAATATCATGGAGTTGTCCGCTGTCGTGAGGCTTGTTGCAGGTTGTGTTAAGAAAGGGAAATCCCTTCGTCTGGTCATTCTTGTGGACTCCAATGTGTTGAAATGTGCCAGTGCAAAGGGACGGTCGTCATCACGGGCCCTGTCACGTATCCTTTCTCGACTTGCTGCTCTTTGCGTGGTTGGTGGTCTGTATGTGTCGTTGAGCTTCATACCTACTCGCTTGAATCCAGCTGATGACCCTACCAGAAACACAGTTCTCCGTGGTCCCTGTCCGGGCTTGGATTTATCTGCTTGGGCGCGCCAGGACCTTTACCGCCTCGCTGGTTTGCTAGGCTCGTTGTTGGATTTCTGACTGGTCCCTTTTGGTGCTGCTTTGTTTGGGTCCTTCTGTTCTCCGTCTCTGTGATCGCTCCGTTTTTCGTGCTCCGCGTTTTCCGGCTGGCTTGTCTTCTGCTGCTGTCCTCACGGAGGCAGCAGGCCAGGAGAGCCCTCACCGAGCCAGCAGGCAGGGCTCTTCGATGGATTTTGATTCCACTTTAGGCTTCCCAGGCGAAGGGCCTCAGGTGTACCTCCTTGGCACAGTGACCCATGTTATTTTTGACTTGTAGCAGCCATGCACGGAACTCTGGAGACAGGTTACGACAGGCACAGAGAAGTGCCAGCCCAAGACGTGTGCTGACGGTGACAAGTCAGCATAGGGAGTCTCTCAGAAGCCAGTTTGAATCTTGGGTGCGATCTTTGGGTTTTCTCTGGATGATATTTTGGCAAACTATCAGCAGCAAATTGATGATCTCAACAGTTTATTGGTTAGGTATGGAAGGTGTCTGTATTCAAGTGGAAGGCCGTACAACCACTTTGCGGAAACCACCAATGCAGTCTCTTTGAGGAAGCTTGGAATTTGGCATTTGCATTGGTGTGGGACGAACTGAACGCCCACCACGTAGCAATGCCATGGCAAATTACTACTTGTCTCATTCGGGGTTGGTTGGACGTGGCAGGCATGTTTGCTTTAACATGGGGTGCTCTCCTTCGCGTCGGTGAATTTTCTGAATGCTACAAGGAAAGACCTTTTGCTGCCATCCGATACGAATTTTCAAATTCCTTTGTATTGCTTTCCGTACAGGAACTTAGGACAAGGTTCATTGCAGCTCGTCATCAATGTGCTAACTGGATATTCCCTCCCTGGTGAGAGTTGTGCATTGGTTTTTCTCAACTTCAGCCCCTACAAAAGCTCTGGCCTAGATCTGGCCAAACTTTGCGACTGCGGTTTAGGCAAGTCTTGGCCCTTGGCTGAAGTTGGAATCTGCTACCCTCAACGGTAAAGGTTTGGACCTAGGATCTTTGAGACCTGGCGGAGCCACATGGATTATTTAGGTTACAGAAGACGCAGAATTCTGTAGAAGAAGAGGTCGGTGGATCAATGTGAGAGTTATGGAAATATATCTACAGGAGGTGGCAGCCTTCCAATTTCTCTCAGTTCTTCCTTTCGACTGCTGGCGCAAAGTGTTTCCTTTGTGTGATTATTTTCTTAAGCTTTACAATGTGCCGAGGAATTTTGGACTGCCAACATTCCAACGTCAGTTTGGTATATTTTGTGGAAAAGACAAGATACCGGGAAATGATGGGACGAATGGGCGCCCTTCCACTTCGCGCTATCCTTTGTGACCAAAGTCGTCGAAGGTTGTGTCGCTTCACTCACTCGGTGCAAGCCGAGCAAGAGGAAAAAGAGATCACTTGAGACCTTATATAAATGATAATGTATTTATAAAAATGATTATATATATATATACAAATCATTATATATATATGATAATATTTAAAAATACTTTTGTATATATATATATAAATAATCAGCATGTATATGAAAATAAAATTATGATTATATATGTTTGAATCTATATATATATATATACATATATATACATAAATAAAATTGTGCTAACATATATACATATATAAATAGTAACAAATATTTTTATTTATCCATGA
>Ga0126342_10009499_pt1 | contig 17433 bp, 13 predicted proteins | sample Cyp1metagenome_FD_92528 | JGI IMG/M metagenome (GOLD analysis project Ga0126342, IMG submission 92528) | Coral microbial communities from Lord Howe Island, Old Settlement Bay, Australia - Cyphastrea 1 metagenome | ecosystem: Host-associated > Invertebrates > Cnidaria > Coral ... | reverse complement strand
TAGAGAGGTATCCTAAAGGTGTATTAAAGATGTTTTCATGGCCAATAAAATGGTATATCTAAGGTAGATTAAATGGTATAGTGAAGTTTTATGCATTGAAGGTATATTTAAAGTATACTAAAGATATTTTCAAGGCCAATTAAATTATATATTAAAGGTAGCTTCATCGTTATCCAATGGAATGCTACAGGTATATTGAATGGTATGTTAAAGTTTTTTGAGATGGTATTTAACAGGGGATATTGAAGGTATGCCAAAGGTTTACTAAAGGTCTGTTAAAGATATGTTTATGGTCAATTCACTGGTATATGAAAGTATATGGAATCTATAATGAAGCTATACTCATTGTAGATTTAAAATTGCTGATCACGATATTATTTTTACTCTGTTGCATCAAAAACATAGACACATCCAAAATGTTAGAATCTGGTGTTTTGAAAGAAATACTGTATGATTGAAGGAAGGCTTAATATTAATTTGAAAGGAAGACTGCACTTCTTCAGAAAAAAAAATCACTGCATGTTTAGAGGAATGCTCCATACTTTGTAGGGGTACTGTTTCTTGAACGAAGTCATACTTTGTTTGGAAGGAAAATTGCAGTTTATGAATGAAGTTGCCTTTTTTCAAGCATAGAAAGGAACGCTGCAATTTCAAACAGATTGCTTCCTTCAAGAAATGTTGTGCTTTCTGACCTGAGTATGTGCTCAGCTTTTGAGAAAGTAATAGTGTACCTACTTTGTTTTGCAAAAGGTTCCCAACAAATACTACCTCTTTGACATCAACAAAAAGATGAGTATGGTAGATCTTTGGGGGGGGGTAGCTATATGGTATCCCCCCAAAGATCTACCATTTTTGACCTACTTTTTTGAAATCTTGTGGTTTGGGATGATACATGTCTGCAATCCCTTCAAATCCTTGCAGCCCTACGACACCCATTGCCAACTCTCAAAAACGTCGATTTTGGGGGGCTAGCATATATATATATACGATATACTGATGTACAGAGAAAATGTCCTGCAATTACATTGAATGATGTTGATATGAAAATCGTCGTGTGACATATTCGTCATGTATATTTACTCCTCATTACGTGACATTATTCAAAAGTTTAAGACATTACGTACATTTGTCACACTAAGATTGTTTAAAAGTACCCTCTGGTAGTCAAACATGGCAATGGAGAATCCAAAAAAATTACGCATAGTTTTCCTATGCAAACCTCCATTTACAGATAATTGTCCTAGCTATAAACCTCCATTTAATCAATGGGAATTCCAGGATCCTAAAATGGAGGTACTGTAGCATATTTTGAGCCATATTCAAGGGGGAATATCCCCTAAAATTGAGCCCTGAAAAATAGGCCTTATGGTAGGTACCTCCAATTGTTCTCGGTTCCTGAAATGGCAGTTGATTTAAGACCTTAAACTAAATTGAAACGTCCATTTAACGCCTTAAATGAGAGTGTATCAAGTGATTGTCACACCTTGCCTCGCTCCAGCCGTTGATGCCGGCGAACTTCCAATCGACCTTCGGCACCCGTCCGCAAGGTCGCGGTTCACGACATGCACCGGGCTGACTACTTCGAGTTGTGTACCAGTCAAACAAACATATATATATACACATATTAGTATAATAAATATATATATATGTATGATAAAAACTTAGAGAAATAATCATCTGATGGTGATGATAACAACCATATAAATCCATATTATATATATATATATATTTATTTATTTATTTATTTAACCCAAAATAATAATAATCATAGTATATATATATGTGTGTGTGTATGTATGTTGGTGATGTTTAATCTATAAATGGGTTATTACTATATTGTTATTATCCGCTTGTGAATTGAGACGCAGCGCCCACATCACCAAAAGGGGAAGTGTTTGAAAATTGGGCGTCTGGCCCAAGGCTCATTACTGTTTGTTCATATGGAGGTATCCTGAAATAGGGGTACCCCAATCAATAGCTGGTTGGTTTATAATGGAAAAATCCCATCTATAAATGGATGATTTGGGCGTGCCCCCATTTTAGGAAACCACCATATGGGGGGAACATTCAATCTATGAGATTGTTCCAGTTCTGTGTCAATTATGTCACGGATGTTGCTCTGGGGTGTTCTTGTTCGTATCCCGTGCATGTGTATAAGTTCGTATACTTGCTAGTGTCGATGCTAGCATGTTAGAACAAATTCCTGCCACCCCACGAGTTTTATATTCTGACCCTAACTGTTGTATAGACCCCATTTGGTGACACTCAACCTTACTTGGTGCGGGCTAAACCCCATAGTTTTACCAGGAAAATCGCAATGGGTATGGGCCGAATGTCAAATCATACACCAGTTTTGTGACGCTCTCCACGTGACCAGACTTCTGGCAATGGTTTAGTCCCCGAAGTTACAACTAACCCAAAAAAAATGTTTTTTAAAAGTACAATTTATCAATGAGGTACATCTACGGTCATCTATGATCAGTCATTTTTTCTGAATTTGATGACCATAGATGACCATAGATGTCCATTTATCAGTCATTATTCATTATTGTTCATTAAATTGTCAATCGATGACATGATGAAACTTGGGCCGCCATTTAGTTGACCCCCCTTGCAGTTGTCCCAAGAATTTCTTCTCGGTCTATGTTTCATATTATGGTATTGTCTGAAAAGTGAGGCATGAAAAGGAAACCAACAAAGGCATTGTCTCATTTTTTTCAGGGCTGAAAAAATATTATGGTTTCTTGTCTTCTTATCCCAACAAATAGGTGACAAGACTGGCCAGATCCTACGACTCATCTGATTTTTGAAGGTGGTCGACTCACCACGCGTCTGGTGATCGGCAAACGACTTTCAAAGCGGTGCAAAATGGTGCCGTGTGGCGCTTGACATGGGACAACTGGCTCAAACCTTGATGGATAGGGAATTATGTACTGGAAAATCTGTTCCCAATGGGAAGTATACTGAGATGAGTATCAAAAAGACTGCCATGGATAAGGACCATATAGAAGTTGGTCATTTTGGGTATTGATCAATATGAATCATCCATTGTTGGATACTCAATTTTGACGAAATTCACTGCGATATCGGAATAGCCAATCCAAAACAGCTGGGCCTGTGGGTAAATTTCATCACGACCTCACCGTTCTCCCGAAGCCTGGAATGATGGCTTTGATCAGTTAATAAGGCAAATCATCCCCAGTCTTACCCAGATGTACTGTATCTCAATTAAAGTTCAACTTGTTGCAAGGTATCAGCTTTCAGGGGAAGGTTCTTGGATGTGCACGGAAAAGTTGGTGTCTATGATAGAACTGTGAATGTGCATCCACTGGCTATATTCCATGTGTGATTGGGTTGTAACCCTTCTTGCTACCACCTGCCAAGCAGGATGAAATCATGGGAAAACTTCATCATGCCGTCCCCATTATTTCATGGCCATATATAGGGGATGCATCCCCCCGTTTTAGGCAGACCCGAGTAGGTGGCTTTTGATCATACCCTCTGGTAAACTAACAGTTTGCTATTGAAAATGGCCATTTACAGTGGATTTTCCCATTAAAAATGGTGATTTTCCATAGTTATGTTAGTTTACTTGATCATAAGAGGCTTTGTTCTTTTGCACTACGGCCCCACCCGGCAGCACAGCGGCGTCGCCGCGCGTAGAGCGGGACACACGCGACGAAACTGTCTGCGCTGCGGCCAAAGTATGGTGGGCCAAAGCGGTCTGCGAGGGCTCAATATGCCAATGGCTAGACACAGGGTCTCCATAGACTTGCAGTTGAAGATATCTGATGCTGTTTGATCGATCTTTGATCGCCATTTCAGATATCGATTTATTGGAGCTACCTACCATATATCAGGCATTTTATGAGGATGTTCTTGAGGCATATTTTCTCTAGGGATCAATTACTTTTGGTATCCCCAAGTTCTATGGCCTTGCTGTAGCTCCATTGGCCTAGGAAGGGCGCAGCTTTCGTAGGTGAAAAATGGGTGACTTTTCGTAAGAGAAACATGTCGCATCTGACAAAGAGCAATTAAGAATCACCCTCTGGTAAACTAACATAACTATGGAAAATCACCATCTTTAATAGGTAAAACAACTATAAATAGGCCATGTTCAATAGCAAACTGTTAGTTTAACAGAGGGTATTGGAAAGAATATGTTTCCAAGAGTATCCACCATTGAAAATCCATGCGCCAAGAAACACATTGGAGACCGTCAACACAACGCCCGCAGTCGCGATCGCTGAAATGTGGATTGGCGAAATTCGCAAAAATCTGCGAGTGACGCCTGGATGGTGGTGTCCATCACAGTGTGCTATGCATAGGTCTTACCCGACCTGGTAAAGAGACAAAAAACTATGGAACATCACCATGTTCAATGGGAAAATCCACTATAAATGGTCATTTTCAATAGCTATGTTAGTTTACTAGAGGGTATTTTAATGGTGAGTGAACTAGGTTGTTTTTTAGGTTTTAGCCATGAAACATGGGAATGTAATTTGGTTACTCTGGTTAAGAATAATAATCCCATTCAACATGAGAAGCAATTCATATTTGAACAATTTTGAACATGGGAATGACCCGGTGATTGAATACAAAACTTGGTTTATTTGCGACAACATCGACTGGCTGCAAGAGAGTTTCATAAGGGTATCTGATTGGTGGATCAACCTTGATTAGATATGGTTAGATACTTTAGCAGCTATCAGTGTTTAAATTGGTACATTTACCAGCTAAAATTGAGATTTATGGCAGGTACCTATATTCACCATAGTAGTTAATTGTTTGAAATTGTTTCAAATGGTGGGTGTAATGTTAGCAATGTCATAAACCAGCCATATGGATTGATTGGAATGCCAACCATCAAGATGGTTGGGGCTGTTGCTCTACTAACCGTACCATTGGAGGGATAAATTGTAAGAGGGTGTTTGATCTCCAATCCTAGAGATTTGAAGCTCTACTGGCGCGGCACCACCAACCAACAACCCTCGGGGCGAGTTGACCATCTGCTCGGCTGAAACATGTGGAGCCAAAATGTGGGGGGACAGCATGGATGTGGTCCACTAACATATGGATTTTACCAGCGGAATTAGCAGCCCTCGGATGCCCCAAGAAAAAGATTGGCTCTTGGGGCTCCAGGATTTTTATGAACCAGAAAAGGAACACATTTCGATTTTTCAGAATTACCCTCTGGTAAACTAACATAGCTATTGAAAATGGCCATTAAAAAAAGTGGATTTACCCATGAAAAATGGTGATTTGTCCATAGCTTTTTGTATGTTTACCAGAGGGTACTTGGAACATCTGTGCGAATTGTGAAACAATGCGTGCCGACCCTGGCACGATTCTCAGTTGTTGTATATCCAGCCCCAAAATGTTGAACGAAGCTACAACAGAGATGGTTTATTTCATAGAAAATCCATAAATGGATGATTCAAGGGTACCCCTATGACTTCGGAAACCTCCATATCGAATTAGATGTCGTGTTTCCACTGGCAAGTGGGCATCATTTGATCAGAGATTTCATTGGTAGTTTTTGGGACGGATGGATTGTAGCCATACCGATTCTTGAAGTGTTTATAGCAGACCGAACCCGAAATGTGTTACCCTTTGGTAAACATACAAAAAACGATGGAAAATCACCATTTTTTATGGGTAAATCAACCATAAATGGCCATGTTCAATAGCTATGTTAGAGTACCAGAGGGTACATAGGTTCATAAAATGGGGGTACTCCGAAACCATGGTTTCAATACTGACTAAATCACTGTTCGCAATTTGGGGTTTTCGATCCTTCAGGTTTAGATCCGATCACCGTACCATGCAATACATTCAGAGACATTGGTATGGTTTCTTGTTTCCCTTATTTGCTCATTGTTACCCTCTGGTTATTTAACATAGCCATGGTATAGATGGCCCATTTATAGATGGTTTACCTATTAAAAATGGTGATTTTCCATGGCTATGTTAAATAACCAGATGGTATATAATTTGTTCCATGATGCTCCATTGTCGTGACTGGTGCTTGGCTATAGCCCAACTTGGGTCTTTGAGCAGCAATTGCATGAAATTTTCGGCTTATTGAATACGCCCAGCATCAGAACCATATCATTTGGAACCATATGGGCACCTAGAAGTTGGTCACTGATCCAGAATCTACTGATTTCACATTGCCAGTCACAAAAGTATAGATCTCATTGATTTCACATCCGGACAAATCATGATATTTCAGCCTAAAAAATCTGGTCATTAAAAATGTCACTTTGGGATGACCCCCCCCCAATCCCAAAACAAAGCCTGTAGATCTATGGTCCCTATGACATGGCAACCATCGATCGTCAACCACTCCGGGATCCCCAACAGACACGACTCGACTTCCGACATGTCGGCGTCGGTGTTTCTCCGACATGTCGACGCAACCAGCAACCGCGCCAGTGTTAGTGTCTTGGCGACAATAAGACCATGCTTTTTCATGGGGATTTAACCAGTATTATGTATTATTATGTATTATTATGTATGATTATGTATTATTATGTATGATTATGTATGATTATGTATTATTATGTATGATTATGTATTATTATGTATGATTATGTATGATTATGTATTATTATGTATGATTATGTATTATTATGTATGATTATGTATGATTGTGTATTATTATGTGTGATTATGTATGATTATGTATTATTATGTATGATTATGTATGATTATGTACTATTATGTATGATTATGTATGATTATGTATGATTATGTATGATTAGTTATGGTTATGTACTATTTTGTATGATTATGTATGATTATGTATGATTATGTATGATTATGTATGATTATGTACTATTATGTATTATTAGGTATGATTATGTATGATTATGTATTATTATGTATAATCTATTATGTATTATTATGTATTATTATGTATTATTATGTATAATATATTATGTATTATTATGTATTATTATGTATTATTAATATACCAGTATTATTATGCATTATTTACACCAGTATGATTATGCAGGTGTAAAGGGATATCATTGAAAAATGATGGTCGATTGATGTTTGATGGAGATTTCAAGCAACCTATGCATGCGGATGCATCGGGATACACTTGGGATAGATTTGGAATATCATTGCGATATAATGTCAACCCCGGATGAATAAACAATGCTTTATGAATTAGGGGGGTATTCCCCCAATAGTCATGAGTTGATACTTTTTTATGGTACCTTCCCAATGAAACAGCCGTAAACGGTTTAGGAAAATCCAGGATTTCGGGTTACCCAGAAAGACCCCAGATGGTGGCATCGGTTTCGGGGAAAATCCTGGGAAATTGAGGATCGACCCCCTGGGTTTTTCAGGATATGTGATACCATTTGGTAAACATACAAAAAGCTATGGAAAGATCCACCATTTTTAATGGATAAATCAACTATTTCGACTGGGCCATTTTCAATAGCTATGTTAGTTTACCAGAGGGTAGTTTTTGTATGTTGATAAAAGTGCAAGTTGCTGTTAGTGGGGCAACTACATGATGAATGGGAATATCATAGATACTTTTTCCATGATCTATTTTGTGGTTCAACCATTTGTGACATATGGTATGTCGCTGTTTAACCAACCATTAACATCCCAGGACAACTAGTTCAGGTTGGACATCCCATGTTCTTTTTGGCTACCGGTGGACCACCGGTGACCACCCTTCACCCTGATGTTGGCCTGGTTCATCCCAAATTGATTCTTCATGCAAATACCCTCTGGTAAACTAACATAACTATGGAAAATCACCATTTTGAATGGGAAAATCCACTATAAATGGCCATGTTCAATAGCTATTTTGACATAACCAGAGGGTATCCTCTGGTAATCAAACCTGGCTGGAATACCGTTCAGTTCGATGATTCTTCCATTAAACCCTCCAATTTCATTGGGGATTTTGCATCACGTTTGATGACACCAGAGGGTAGTTCTGCTCTTCTAAAGGAAGGCAAGTTAATGGCTGCTTGGATCGTATCAGAACTGCTGGCCTGTAAAGCCAGCCCTCAGCCGCATATTCCTAAGCCTAGCACATGCCTTACATAGGTACCTCCAACTCAGGCCTGCAACGTCCCTGATATCGGGAAATTGTCTTGGGCGAGGTCACCCAACAAAAGAAGCGGGGAATGTCCAGCATTTGCGGACATAGGTTTCTATAGATATGAAATACTTGTGTGGATAGAACTGATAGAACCTCTGAAAATGGTCATGAAATCGATGCTCAATGGTGAAGTATCGATTCAGAATCCCCAATAGTTTATGAGGTTCATCGAGATATCATCGAGATAGTGCTGATCCATGAAAATGGCACCACTGGCCAAGCCAAATTCGGTGAGTTTGCCACGTGTTCCAGCAGGAGCTGGCTGGCACGTGGCAAGCATGGCCCGGAGGAGGCGAGAGACTCATAGATCTGGATGGGTAAGTTCTAACTCGGGGGGGCCCAGCTATGTATGGTTTATAACCTAGTGGCAATGGACAAGTCCCAGTTTATAGAGGATTTTCCAAACACCTCCATTTATGAAGGGTTCACTATGATATGTTACAAGGTGAGGCTCCCCGAGTTACTCCCCCATAAACCCAACAGTTCAATACTAACGTAACTCAACTTAGCTATCGAACGGGGGCCCTCATCTTGTATGATGAATATGTTCACATATAGCATCCAGATGTATATAGGTACAATAAATCCTGTATGAATTAAGTACATATCACACAGCAACTCTATCTGATTTGGATATATGATGTATGGATATGCATCAAACATATTGAAGTATCATAATCTAAACATATCTAAACCACTAATATCACATTGATATCGTCTATTTCTGGGTCACTTTTAAGGACCAAAAACATTGGATAACATCGGGACCATTGGGATGGCTCAATGATGGCCGCAAAGGATGGCCGCAAAGGATGGCCGCATGATGATGTGAAGCAGAGGAATGGCAAGATATACAGTATATATATATATATATACGCTAATATACAGTGATGTCGCTTGACCAATAGAAGGGGGAACATTTATTCAATGGACTATATGTTTTGTGTATACGCATATATATATAATATTGTATATATACATATATATATATATGAATATGCATGGAGCGCTCTCAAACAACAGAAGAATGGACATGCATCGAACAGATTGTTTTGCCTAAGAATGGGCAGCTGCAGCGAGCCTTGAAGTGTCAGAGCTTTATTGGGCGAACTTTTTCGCTCAGGCGATAAGTGAGCGCAAAGTGATGGGATGATTTTCGGGAAAGCCACTATGGCGAATCGAAAAGGGGGCAATCCAGGCTGTGGCAGTTGTAAGCTCAGTGGTAGTGACCCATGTGACCCCTAAAAACGGGTGGTGGTTGAGCCATGAAGACTCTGAGTTCAGCGGTGATGTTGGTGCGGTGATGGCTAGAGCAAGAGATGTGGAAATGACCAGCCCATGTTTAGATGATGTTCCCATTAAACCAAGCTGGTTTGTGGTTTCAAACATTTTATTTTTCCCATATTAATTGGGAATGTCATCATCCCAACTGACAAACTCCATCATTTTTCAGAGGGGTAGGTCAACCACCAACCAGATTATTAACCATCATTAGCCATATAATAACCATATTAACCATATATTAATAGATTTCTGCAAGATTATTAACCACATTAACCAGCAAGATTTCTGCTGGTAAATCGCTTTTTTAGATCTCATGGATCGACGTGGTGCCCAGTTTTTTTTGGTGCCCAGTTTAGTTTCATGCCAGTGTAGCTCAAACAATGCGCCATCTGCAGCCCCAGTCACCATGTTTTAGAGCTATGGTTACTGGTTGGTGGTTTGGAACATTTTTTATTTTCCATAATATATGGGATAATCCTTCAAATTGACTAATATTTTTCAGAGGGGTTGAAACCACCAACCAGGTTACCATTCCCAATCATGGCTGGTTGATGGCATTGTTTTAACCACATTAATGGGATAAACCCACTGAAAATGAGGTCGTCATGAGTGGCGTGTTGTTGTGATTTTTACCCACAGAAATCCGAGCTTAGGTGGATGAAACAAAAAAATGTATCCCAGCTAAAATGATATTGATAATGGTTACGAACTGCTGGGGTCGTAAAATAGCAAACTGAATAGTAATATATCAAACCTGGGAGGCTAAAATTTTGAAATGATATTGATAGTGATTACGATCCTTTAATGGTTTCAAGCCGATTGAATACTACTTTGGCTTAAAACCTTCAGGCTCCCATGCTGGCGTGGGCCAGGGTTTCGATCTCCTCACCGGGGTAGCTACTTGATGCTTGCCAGAGGTGAAACAACTATTTATATAACCATGTTAATAACTAGGTCAATCTTAGATGGATACTTTAATCCTTTAGTCTTTTGGTATCAATGGGAATATCTACAAACCAGCAAAGAATTTAATTTTCAGCAGGGTACCTAAGATTGGCAATGATAATTATATCCCAATGATATCATTAGGTCGTGGAATATTATGTATATCCCAAGTTCTTCCATTACCAAATCAGATAATTACTGGTTGGTGGTTTGGAACATGAATTTTATTTTCCATTTCATATATAGGATAATCGCAACCCCATTGAGGAATATTTTTCAAGATGGTTAAAACCACCAACCAGATTATCATGGTTGATAATGATTACTAAAGCCTAATACTGCTTAACATGGGTTCATAATTGTTAGTAATAGTTATTAATCGGTTTTTATTGGTATAACCATGGCATTTTAAGCCCCATAAGTTTTGATATAATCCCAACAGTAGTGAAATCGATCTTATGCTATAGTTCTCTGGAACTGCACCAGCCCACCCTGAGCCCGGCAAATCTGCTACCTTGCAGGTGCAACAGCGCCCTTTCCAAACCACGACTGTGTTGATTTGCCCTTGCCCGTGCTGGTCGCTGGACTTGAAAGTATGGGGACTGGTGATTTTTCAGCAGGTTGCACCCTTCTTTGTTGACATGGTACTGGTAGGGTATAAGCCATGTTAACAAGCCACGTATAACTGGGGACATTCCATCTATTCCAATATGGGATAGAATGTTGATTTAATGGAATTTCACGGGTTTTCCATATTGGTTGGTTATACCATTTTTTAATCCCAAACAATCCACACATTATGGTTACGTCCCACTATATCCCATATTATGTCCCACTGTCCCCTCATTTTATCCCATAAAATCCCAATTTTCCCGAGTCAAATCACCATATTAGGTCTTGAAATCCCACTAAATCCGATGAAATACCACTAAAATCTCACTAAATCCCAGTAAAATTCCATTTGATCCCATAAAATCCATATATATATATATATATATACATATATATATATACATATATATATATATACATATATATATATATATACATATATATATATATACATATATATATAGATAGATAGATAGATAGATAGATCATGGTTAAATTCCACAGTTATAAACTGGGCCCCAGTGATTTTGGCCCAGGACTGGGACTCCTTCCGCAGCGGCCTGGCCCGGCGCAGCCTGTGCCAACACTCGCGGCGCACCAACACGTTGCACTGCGCTGCCACGCTGCAGGGATGGCAGGACGATGAGATCATCAGAATGGGAGAAATGGGGATTTCAGGAGCAAAAAATATGATGGAATATATGACCAGGTACCCTGGTATTGAAGGAATATATACTATATTTATGGGGAATATATAGTGTTATATGGGGAAAATATATATTTATATAGTGTTATAATGGAATATAAAGATATGATAAGGATCTATATGACCAGGTTGATAACTAGTCTGGTTTGGTGGTTTGGAACCATGGAATTTTATGACTTTCCACAGATTGGGAATAATAATCCCAACTGACAAACTCATATTTTTCAGAGGGGTGGGTATACCACCAACCAGTATGAAATTGGATCATGGAATTATATGAGACTGAACCACTGTGGCGCTGCCATTCGAAGACGGACTAAGCGTCCCCAAAGATTTCGCATACCGCGGCAGTAGCCCAGGCACAGTGCCGGCTCACCTGGCTGAAATGAAAAGGCAGAAGCGCCGCGCAAAGGGCGCAAAGGGCATGCGAAATCACGAATCGGCACAACGGCGCCAGCATGTCCCGAGGGAACGCTGATGATGCTCGGCTCGGTCGGAAGCCTCAATTCGTGCCGATGACATCGGACTTTTTTTCCGATCAGAAGCAGCAAGCAGCTCGCTGCCATCCGTGGTCAGGACCTGTTCCATGGCATAAATGGGCAAATGTCCGAAGTTGGTGAACATATCTCCAATATGGTTTATGATACGCAAATAACATCTTATAACTATAGTTACTGGGTTTATTTCAACCAACAAACATAACTTATGGATGTTTATGGTACTTATAACCATAGTTACTGGGCTTATTTCAACCAACCAACTTATAACGTTTGGGGGCCCCACATCATATCGCGATATTCATATGATGGGACCTCATGGTCCAATATTCCACCCAACCCCATGCCAGATGGAGATGGTTTTTTGCGGATCAAGTGCAAAGTTCCTTGGCGGAAAAAAAGCATAGCTATTAAAATTTGAAAACACATGTGTTGATGGTATGTTTCATTGAGTTTTGTTGGTCAAATATCAATTTTTGATTATATAATTTTTGAACGTATGTTAGGTTTTAATCCGTATGTTTTTTCTTTCAAAAAAAAATATACAAAATATATCAGCAGACAAGATGCCAATGGCTGTTGGCCAAAAAATGTTTTCCTAGCCTATTCAAGTTAAATTCACATGTGTTCATAGCAAAACCCCTGTAAAACCACCATTGTGCTGGTCAAACCACAGTGTTTGCTAGTTAAATCCCGATTCATGCTATGTTCCATTGAAATTCTTCATTCTGATAAGATGTTTCCAGCATTTTCCAGCTATAAAACTTCCATCGGGGAGGGATTCAAATCCTCCACGTTTTGCAGGTCAAAATCCATGCCATCCGCTGAGATTCCCGGCACAGGAGGAGCTTCAGATGTTGCTCCAGCCCTGGACGGAACCCGAGTTTCGGAGCGACCTGCGAGGCGCCTTTGAGGCGGATCCGAGTTTTTCAGTGGGAAATCTCCACATGAAATCGCCATCTGGTTGGTGGTGACTGGAACCATGGGATTTTATGACTTTCCATTCAGTTGGGAAGGTCATCATCCCAACTGACGAAGTCCATCATTTTTCAGAGGGGTAGGTATACCACCAACCAGCCACATTTTCTGGGTTAAATCACCGTGGAATATGAGTACCCTCTGATCAACTAGCACTTTGTGAACTAGGAAATCACCATTTTTGATGTAAATCAACGATTTTTCAATGGACATGTTTACTCCACATGGGGGTGGGTCAAAACATGTCAAAACCTATGGATGTATCAATGTTTGAATAAGATGAACAGCTATACCGGCTATAACTTGGGGTTCACTAGGTGCCAGGTTTTTGACAGCCATATGAGTAATCCCTTTCAGAGACCATGGTTTTCTGCTAGGGGATTTGCACATGGGGCCATACAATGGGGCTGTTTTCTGTTGGGGTTAGTGTTCAAAACCTGCCGGTGGTCGTCCTATTGGTTGGCAAGAACGGGATTTCCAGGTCCTGCATGATGACAACCCCCAATAGATTGGATAACTTGGTGGATCACCCCACGAATCGTAAGTGGGTTATAACCCCAGTCATAAGTGGATGAACTCTACTTATCCCATTTATAAGTGGGGTTATAACCCACTTACTAAGTGGGATGAGCCACCAAGAAGATAATCCCCTGTACTAATCAACCAAGAAGGGTTTTGAACACTGCTCAGATTTTGCAGGGAAAATAACGAAAACACCTAGAAAATCAACCTATACGGTATATCATCAATAAATATTGTTGGTATATCATCAATAAATCTTATTGGGAAAATATAAGATATAGTTGGTCAACCTTCAATGGCTACTTTACTACGACTTCATCTTTTCAAACCAGCTACTTTTCTCCTTATGGTGTGTAAGATTGGCCATTGATATTGTCATTTTGTGGGGGAATCTTTCCTTAGCCATGGCTATTGGTGCTTCCTTGTGCAGAATTTTCTGTATCCAAGGCTCAGTGGCACCAGGTTTCTTGTTGATGACCTAATGACAACTGCATCACCGTTCGGCCGCAGGTGGGAAAAAGAAACCGGGTCGGTTTTGCATATCTGGTTGGTGGTTTGGAACATTGTTTATTTTTCCATTCAGTTGGGAACGTCATCATCCCAACTGACGAAGTCCATCATTTTTCAGAGGGGTAGGCGAAAAACCACCAACCAGATATATAAGTTTCTGTTTAAACAATCTTCGGGATATATAATCCCATCATATAACCATATATAATCACTATTATTGGTATTATAACCACTATTACTGACATTTTCTGCCAAGTTTCTGTTTAAGCAATCGTTTGGGATGATGCGTTTACCCATGACTTTCCCAGGGCTCAACGGCATGGCGTGTGAGGCCGTTGATCGGATCTTTCCTGCGGCCTATGCCGAAGCTGGGATGAATAACTTTTGTCAATGAGCCACGGAAAATGGCATGAAACCACCAAGATGCAAGTTACCCTCTGGTAAACTAACATAGCTATGGACAATCACCATGCTATGAATGGGTAAATCAACATAAATCAACTATAAATGGTTTTTGTTCAATAGCTATGTTAAATTACCAGAGGGTACTGTCACTGGTTTCGAATATGTTCCAAGTTAACTGGCCATTATCCCGGTTAATCCATGGCTGCAATCATGAATCTACATGTTATGTACATGTACCCTGGGGTTGAATTCATCTATTATTTAAGTGAACGACTGGGATAACCTTGGTTTCATTGAATGGTCAAGGATAGCCATTGAGAGTCTTGACTATCCCACAGTCCTGAGATCCGGAAACATCGGTATTTTTGTTTGCGACACCCTGCCCCACCGAAATCCAAAAACGGTGGTGAGTGGGTTTACTCCTCCCCAGAAGAGGCTTCTTAGTGGGGTGGTCTATAGCATTGGGTTTACCACATTACTGAGTCAACCTTGGATGGGTAGTTTAGTACTTCTGCCATAAATGGGGGACACAAAAACTGTCCCCAAAAAATTAACTGAAAGAATTGTGCTGGGTCCTTGGGACATACTGGGTCCACATTGGATGGTTTGTTTACTACTTTCATTTGCTACAAAAATACAGGTAATTTACTAACCAGCAAAAAATGCAAGATTTTGCAGGCTACCTAAGGCTGGCCATGCTTTAGAATGATTACTTCGGAAATCACTATAGATGATGGTTATTGACATGGAACCCAATAGTCGTGGATCCCATTTTTCAGGCTCAATTCCTTTAAGAGAAGGGGTTGTAGGTACCCAAAGCAACAGCTTATTCCATCGGGAAGGGCCTCCCTAGAAAGGTAACTAGTTTACAACAAGGTAATTGGGGTTGATGCAAGATATACCTATAGTTAGATGAGTTCATCCTTGATGCTTCCTCCCACTTAGCAAATAGCTGAGAACAAATTTTGATCATAGATCTGCCAAGTAGGGTTACCCTCTGGCAAGCTAACATAACTATGGAAAATTACCATGTTCAATAGCTATGTTAAATTACCAGAGGGCAATCCATTTGCAACTGGGGTTTTCACCCAGATTCGCCGGCTGAGGAATGCCCCTTGGGAACAGTGGTCCTGTACATTTGTCGTCTCTTGATGTGCTTGCTGGAAGGCTCGATCGATTGCCCGTTGGTCATCCCTGGTGATTTGGAACCATGGCTTTTTGTGATGGGATTTCATGGTGTTTTTAATGGGATTAATATGAGATTAATATGGGATATAATAATCAATAATGGAACCATGGAATTTTTTATTTTCCCCAATAGTTGGGATGATCATCCAATCTGACTTTCATATTTTTCAGAGGGGTAGGTCAACCACCAACCAGTGGGGATAGATCACCAACTTTTCATATATATTATCTGACGGTGTTTTTCATATATATTGAGAAATTCATGGATGTACAAGTCATTACAGTTCCATTTTTCTAGCAACCAATCAACCAGGATTTCTCTTCATTGCGAAAAAAATGGTTGGCAACCATAGTTACCCATTTATAAAATTTATATGTGGGACAACCAGCAAATCGGGGACGAACAAAAAGAGATACCTTTCCAGTTGCGAAGTGGGATGATCTTCTGGATTTCATTGGAGTAACCAGCCAATGTATGGTTATCTAATGGATTGGTGTTGTTGGGAAAATTTACATTAGATACCCAACAGATGGTATCTAGATACCCAACAGATCCATTAAATGGGAAAAACCCCATACATATGGTATCTAATGAAACCATAGATGTTCCCATGAAATATGGGCCTTTCCGGTGTCAATGTTCCCTTAAAAAAACCAAGCCATTGAATGGTCATCTCATGGGGATCGTATGATGTTTCTGGGCGGATGGAACTGGTACAACTGGTACCCGGCCTGGGATCTACATACCCTCTGGTTATGTCTAACATAGCTATTGAAAATGACCATTTATAGTGGATTTTCCCATGAAAAATGGTGACTTTCCATAGCTATGTTAGTTTACCAGAGGGTAGATAGATAGCGAACTTGAATAGCTGGCCCAGTCCAAATAGTGGATTTACCCATTAGAAATGGTGGATCTTTCCATAGTTTTTTGTATGTTTACCAGAGGGTAGAGATTCATGGGAATAGAAGCAACAAGAGATGTGAAGAAACAAATTCTCGGCACTGTATGCAAGCTTCAGATGCAATGCCTGCGATGCGGCATCACGCGCCACATTGCATTGAGACAATCCGTTGGAGGACATTCATAAAGGGATTGAAACCATCTAGCTTCCATAATATATATATATATATGTTATATGTGGGTAAATTATAACGACCTCACTGCGACGTCACTGGGAGTCATGGTTAATAAGGGAAATCATCCCCAAATGGCCGCAAGTTTCAGGTTAGTGAATTATTATAATTGACCCATACATACATACATACATGCATCCATCCATCCATATATCCATACATACATGCATCCATCCATCCATACATACATACATGCATCCATCCATCCATACATACATACATGCATCCATCCATCCATACATACATGCATCCATCCATACATACATACATACATGCATCCATCCATACATACATGCATCCATCCATCCATACATACATGCATCCATCCATCCATCCATACATACATACATGCATCCATCCATCCATCCATACATCCATACATGCATCCATACATGCATCCATCCATCCATCCATCCATACATACATACATGCATCCATCCATACATCCATACATGCATCCATCCATCCATACATGCATCCATCCATCCATACATACATCCATCCATCCATCC
>Ga0126342_10009498_pt1 | contig 17434 bp, 16 predicted proteins | sample Cyp1metagenome_FD_92528 | JGI IMG/M metagenome (GOLD analysis project Ga0126342, IMG submission 92528) | Coral microbial communities from Lord Howe Island, Old Settlement Bay, Australia - Cyphastrea 1 metagenome | ecosystem: Host-associated > Invertebrates > Cnidaria > Coral ... | reverse complement strand
TGGTTGAGGTCCGGCAGGGAACACTGGGCGTGGCTGGTCGTGGTTGAGGTCCGGCAGGGAACACTGGTCGTGGATGGTCGTGGTTGAGGTCCGGCAGCGAACATTGTGGATCGCGGGTCGCAGTTGGACGAGGACGACGAGGACGACGAGGACGACAAGGACGACAAGGAGGACGAGGCAGGAGGCAGGAGGCACGAGGCAGGAGGAGGCAGGAGGCGGCAGGAGGAGGAGGTAACTGACATAAAATCTAACAACCCTCACCTGGCAGGTGGGGAACAAACCACCATCCAGATTATAATGTCCATGGTCAGTTCACACCATCTATGAAGAATATTTCAATGGAATTAACCATGGTTTTCATCGAAACAATCAAAAACTAAACGCTGAACATATAATCTTAAGACAACTTCAGAGGTGCAGCAACATAAGAAAAAGGGCAAACACAGAAGAAACAATGTATATATATATATAGAATCGAACAAATTCAAAATCAAACAGAAACAATATATGGAACTATAGGTTTCGAATGCAAACACATGGGTCACCCAAACTGCCCCGAAGCAATGTCAGCACAAATGACTTTGTCCAAGACCAGAGAATCTCATGGTTTTATCATCATGTTTTATCATAATTTTCTTCATTCAAACTGCCATAAGTTGGGGTATACCCCCTGGACAAACCCAAATGGACACATTCTCCACACCTGCAGCGCTGGAGGGGCGTCCAAGTACTTTCGGATAGGTGCAGCCGGTAGGACTTGAGCCTTATAGAGATATGATGAGACTCATGGTATTTCCTGAGCCATCAGTGAACCTCAAATCATCCAAAAATTGTCCTTTGAATAGGGCAACTCTTATTTAACACCCATAGTGAGTCATCTGCTTGGTGGCTTTGGTCAGCTCGCATCTCCATTGGAACAGCTTGGTACGTTTTGAGGATGTGGGTTTTGGTTCCATCAAAATCTACCTCGTATGGTAAATTGCCATTGGGCAAAAACATGTTTTTTTATTGCAAAAACAACAGTGTTTTTTTTAATCAGCCTGCCTGCCATAAACTTGTAAACAACTTCAAGCACATATGGTAAACCTGCATATTGTAGTAGAGCTAAAACTCAATGCCATCGCTAAAAAATCACGAGAAGGTAAAAGGTATGATTATAGCAGGTTTGCGTTTCATTCGCATGGCTCGGGGCCAGCAGTCATATATCTCTTTTGATCATCTTCCTACCTTCAACCTCAGAACCCATCTGCAAGCGATCTGAGCAGCTCACCACCCTTTTGAACTGCACAGCCAGCGTCAGCCGCCACGCGGTGCCAGCGAAACCAATTTTTCTCAGTGATATGTCCGGCAAGTTTCAATCAAACTGCTTTGGGATGTCGGGTTTGAGGCTGTTGACCACACCACTAGTCCCTTGAAGTATACATGACACGTCAAAACAATTATATATTATACAATATGTATATATATATATGTATAATTTTATGTATATATATAAATATCTATATGTATATGTGTGTGAATATCATTTCTTCCTTACAGCCTTCAAAAACCTCAGCCACCTGGGAAGGCCTGGGAGTATTCGGGAGATCCAATGGTCCGAGGTCGACATCCGTAGCTCCGAACAGCTCCATTCACTGTTGCGCTTCATCACTTGGGTCTCATCTTGCATCATCTTAAACAGGGCTATAACCAAATAATTATTAAATATTATACCCCAGTTAGGTACTAACTATTGTACAGTATACAATTATCCCATCATTTCTCATGTTTTCCCATCGTTTTTCGCTAAACCACAACTAGATATCACTAGAACCAAACCATAGTTTCTCACATATGGTTGGATTTATATGGATTTACCTCATCGCCAAACACTCACTTGACTCAGAATGTAAAATAAATAAATATATCACTTAGCCAAAACTAAAACACTTCCGTACATATACACCTACATTATATTAAATATAATATTATATAACTAATATTATAAATATATTAATATTATATAAATATAAAATGATATATACATATAATATATCTACAATGATACATAATTAAATATATAATTATATATTATATGTATGATATATATGTGATATATGATGTATATACTGTACATAGGCTCTACCCCTGGATCTCCCTGGAAGCCCCTGCTCGGCTCACTGCCGCACGTGCACCGTACTGCGATCTGGCAGGACGTCCAGGTGACAGGAGCCGCGGGCACGGTGCTCCATCCAATCCTCAGGGACGTAGACAAAGATATATATATATATATGTATAACAGCCATTAGTAACCATTAGTTAACCATTATTAACCATTACTGGTTGGTGGTTGAATATGATAATAATAATCCATAATAACCAAAAAAAATCATCATCCATTGGTTAAACATTATTAACCATCAATTCACCATTATTAACCATTACTGGTTGGTGGTAAAGCAACCCCTCTGAAAAATATGATTATGAGTTCGTCAGTTGGGATGATGACATTCCCAATATATGGAAAAAGAAAAAATGTTCCAAAGCACCTACCAGTATATATATATGTGTAACTATATGATATTGTAAGATGATATGATCTTATGTACATATATATATGTTTGTGTGTGGGTAGCAACCTCCAAATTGATAGAACAGTTGGAGAGCCGGAAGAAAACTTGTTCATCCGTTTAGGAACCCCTATGTTGTGTGCGTTATGTGTAAACCAAGAGGGGGTCGTCGTTCTAAGTCTCAACATGTCTTGACCAAGGATACCCCCGTGGTTCGCTGGTCTGGAATCCCTGCGAGGATATGTGAGGATGCATGCCATAGTTACGGATGCACCAACCATTCACCAAGGTGTACCCAGAATATGATGAGGAAAGCCAGAACCATCATCCCAATAGAAAGTATTAGAAAGTCATCAGCCAAAGCAACTCCTCGCTTCAGAGGTCATCGCTAAAAAAGTTGACCGCTGGTGAAGCGGGAGAATCATCCCAAGGACTGTCCAGTAAGTTAAGACAAGTTAAGCATGGCTTGTGAGTGCATTAGATTGAACATATCACATCTTTAAGACCCTCAAAGCTGTACTGCTGCGACAGATCTGGGGTACCTGCTGCTCTTTTGTCGATCTTTCAATGGCAGACAATGCAATAATGTTGTATAAACACGATGCGCAGTACTATTGAACCAACACAAAAAAGCCTCATCCTTGCTGCTTCTAGCCACTCCTTTGATTGGACTCCCACATTTTCATAGCTTCATAACCCCTATTTCTGTCTCAAAAGCAGCAAGGCACCTCGAGTTGCGACTCGGGGCAGGCGCATTGAGCCCGGTAGTACTGATACTTGCACCTGCCGCCGAACGGTGCCAACAAACACATGGCTTCAACAGTGGGAATTGTGGCCATGGGTGGATGTGGATATATGTGGGTGGTATGATTGCTGCCAACATGAACAGATTTGCGTAACCTACAACATTCTATAACATACATTCCATAGTTTTTAAGAGAACAGTTGGAATTCATTGCGGTCAACGGTGCGCGGGTCCTGTCTGCAGTGTTTTGTGCGCAAAACGCATGGATGGCTACAGCCAGCCATAGCCAGCCCTTACCACTTGGGACTTCGGTGGTCTTCGCACTTGTTGGAGCCCATGGGTGCTTAATAGAATTCTCATCTAAAATCATCTATAAAAGTTGTTGAATAAAGATCAACGAGAAAAAGCCCAGATCATCTGAGCTTTTGCCGCCCACTGACCTGGTGTCCTCTTCTCCCAGTTCGCGCGCGCAACGCGCGAAGACGATGAAGCGCAGGATGCCTCAGGTCGGGAAACAGTCGCAGAAAAACCTGGAAGGGAAACAACCTGGGATACATTGGATACCATCTGATTATTTAACATAGCCATGGAAAATCACCATTTTTAATAGGTAAACCATCTATTTCTATGGGTAATTTTCCATGGCTATGTTAAATAACCAGAGGATACATTTTAGCAGGCACCCCCATCTCAGGGTTCAACAAACGCAAGGTTTCCAGTGAAATTGCGATATTATATAAACTCACCCGTTGAAGAGTGGAACTCCTGGGTGTAAACCACACTTCCATCTTCCTGGTACAGAGCTTTGCCACCTCCTTGGTCGTTTCAACTGTGATCACTGAAAGTAGCTCGCTTATCAGAAAGGTGTGGGTCCAATCTAGTCGTCAACACGAAGATGGATATAACAAACAGGGAAAGGAGTTGATAACGTGATAAACAAACACTGGTTCACTCAAAGCATTTGGATGTCATCAAAGACCCGAATTCGCAAACACACAAAACGGTTTTCTGCCAACAGGGTCAACAAGAGCCAATAAGTAGGCATTGTTACAATTTTACGAGCTAAACATGTGATGATCCACTTGAATAAGCACTGAAAACAATTCAATGGATTGGTAAGTGGTTTCTGATGGTTTCTGATGGTTTCTGACCTTCAAACAATGTCCCAGTCATGTTTGGTGTTCTGTCTGAAACAATGCTCTCAACCTCAATCCCAATTTCGGGGGTCAGAACGTGGATTTAATGATAAACGGCCAAAAGCTGAATTGTTAGACTTGATTCGTCTATTCCTCCATTTACAGCCAAACATCATAGTACCACCCACAAAGATCGAAGAGTAATTCAGCGCCAGGTTGGTGATTTTTTGCTCTCAACTCAACCATGATTACCCTCCAGTAATGAAGCATGGCAATGAACACTCCCATTTTATAAGTTGATTTTCCCAACTGGGGTTTGATAATCATGTTTTATAATCATGCTTTATCCCTATTGATTGTTTTTCTGACCGGAGGTCACCTTTCTTCAGACTGCAAGCTTTACTGGTTGGTGGTTGACCTACCCCTCTGAAAAATGATGGAGTTCGTCAGTTGGGATGATTAAATTCCCAATATATGGAAAGTCATAAAATTCATGTTCCAAACCACCAACCAGTATGTATATATATATATGATTAGAAATCCACTATAATTTTTGCCATTTTCAATAGCTATGTTAGTTTACCATAGTTTATCAAAGGGTACATCAGAAGCCCAGATTTGTTCAGCTCAGCTGCAGTGGTTGGACTGGTTGGTCAAGGACAGGAAGCGCGGGTCGTCCATGTGGGGATGGGCTGCGTTGACGGCATCCAGGTGCCCGGCGCTGAAGACTTTCCTCGGGATGGCTCCAAGGCCCCAAGGGAATCCGGGGTTGACATCAAGTGGGTATTCAGATGTAGACCCACTGGATGTGGGTGATTTACAGGGGTAGAAATTTCAACCCACTTGATGTACTTGATGTCAACCCACTAGTCACTAGATGGGTATAAATGTGAATGTGGGTATTAAGCATAGGAAAACCCATAAAAAATATTATTTGTTTCAAGGGAATATCCCCATTGACAATATTGACATGTGACATCATGTGACTTAGGGGTACGTTTCCTGGGATGTACATCCGTACCTGAACAGTTTCCCCTAAGGCATCTAGCAAGCCAGGTGACGCCGCAGTGAGATCGTTAAAATTTATCCAGAGGATTCCAAGAGGTATAAATGCATTGCTACGCCATTCAAATAGTACCCTAGCTTAGACCAAACTAACACAGATGTGGAACATCAACCATCTGTAGACTTTCCTGGGAAAACCATCGGTGTTCCGCATCTCTGTATGTTTCCCCTCGTAGTGGTAGCCCACTGAACCATTGCAGCCCAGAAGCTCCTTTGCACTCGTCATCTGCGAAAGCGGCGACGACAACTTTTCGGAATTGGTGCAGCGACGAGCCACGTGGCTGCGTTTTTTTTGTTCGGTAGCGGGTGGTGAATGGGCTCCCATAGATCTTATTCGCAGGGCACTTCGCCGGGATTTGAATGGGTTTTATATGAACTGAACTGGTTGGTGGTTTCAACCCTACCCCTCTGAAAAATATGCTCATCAGTTGGGTATATGGAAAAAATAAAAGCCATGTTCCAAACCAATCATGCATGCAGTTAATATATGTTTATGATATACGCTCATCCCTATGGTTGGGCAACTCCATTATCTGCGAGGCTGTGGGTTATTAATCTGAATTGCCTAGGAAAGATCTTCTGAATGGACAAAATGATGTAATTTGTTGGACAAAAATATTCAGATACACCTGTGTGGTTTTCATGCCGACTTCTAACTGGCAAAACTCATCAAACATCCAACTTTGATTGGTTACATTAAAGGAGACGACTGTTTAACTGTTTGCAGGTTGATAACCCCATCCAAACACTTCGATATACACACCATAAATCCAGCAGTTGTCAACACTTGTTATACTTACCATCACGGACAGTAATAATTTCATTGTTATGGTTGTTATGTGGTTATAGTTACCATCATGTTGTTATAGTTATAAACCATCATAATTAGTTGTTATAGTTATAAACCATCAAAAATAATATTTATACCGTATACCATCATTACAAACCAACTATAGTATGGTTACCGTCCAATATTTATCACATATTACGCTTTGGTTATTTAACATGACATAGCCATGGAAAATCATCATTTTTAATAGGTACATCATCTATAATTGGGTCATTTTCCATAGCTATGTCAATCATGTTCCATAGCTATGTTAAATAACGGGATGGTATTATTTTTATCCAATGGATCGATTATAGTTTAGCTATATTTATAGTAGTTATTTTCATAATAGTTATGCTGGTTGGTGGTTTAAACTCTCTTAAAAAATAGTCAGTTGGGATGATTCTTCCCAACTAAATGGAAAAATAAAAGCCATGTTCAAAACCATTATTAACCATCATTAACCACTATTATTGGTATATAATCCCATTATAAAGATGATTATCCCATTATAATCCCATATAATACCCATATAATCCAATATAGTTCTAAAGCAATTCTTCCCCATGCAGCCAGGGCCTTTCACGTGGCCTCAACTCACCAGGGCATCGGACTTGGCCGCGGCCGTGCGCCGGGCCACCTGGGCTAACCCAGATGGTGCCCTAAAACAATAGCGAAGTCAGGTTATAAATAACTAGGCTATAGGTGTATGTAATAATATCATAACTTCAAACGATACCATACCAACCTACATAAATTATCATAAATTGTTATAAGTTATAAGTCCAATAACTAGGGATTGTGTAGGTTTATAATGAAAACTATAGTTGGTGGGATGTTCATAAACCAACTATTAAAACTGGGGGCCCTACCTTGTAAGTTAGTGGCAGAAATTCGGAGTAAAACTTGTTAGGAACCATGAAACATTGGGATTTTATGGGATTTATATATATATAATATATATATATATAACAGTAACAGCATGATTCTCATTTCATGTAACGCGCAAACATGGGCGATTCCGCTCCGATCACAGGTGGGATCGAGCCTCCATGGACACCACCACCGAGAGGATGGACACTGCCTCAGCCAAAAATGCGCTTAGGCGATGGATTTTTTAGAATGGTTTACTTGGGTTTAATTGGGATATCATGGGATTTAAACCAAGTTTATAAACCATTCTAAACAAACCCAAATGAATTGGGATATACCATTGAATACTGGATTCTTAGGCGATGCATTTCATGGGATCTACTATCCCCTGGTTTAATGGGACCATGAGAATCGGCTGACCCGATGCCACTCGGCCAGGGCGCTGTGAGGGAGCTTTGGTTCGCAATCTTCATCATTTCGTCCACGCTCATTGCCTCAGGACCCATGGCAGGACGCAGGACGCAATGCCAAGTAGACAAAGGATATCAAGGGATAGGGAAACTGTAGCTAGCCTACTCTGAAATCACTGAACGTGAATAAAAGTGACATGGCGGATGCTGGAAATCAAGATGATCTTCGATTCCTTTTTCATCCCAAGGGTTTGGCTGCAAAACGTTGAAGGAAATGGCGGGGAACCAAGTCTGAACCGGTTGATGTTGCCTGTCTCGACCAACTATCATTAAGTCAGCTAGAAAACCTATCACCAAGATGCTCCATGTATGGAATATTTGGGCCATTTTGGGGGTAAATGCAGGTACATATTCCATACATGGAGCATCTGGGTCATGGAACAAAAACAACTTGTCTATGTACGAAGGTGCAACTTCCACATGGGAACGCGACTTGGCCAAAATGATTATTCCCTGAAAATGACCCACCATTTGTTGGCCCATTGCTACCATTTGCTACCCAAATGACTCGGCCCACACCCATGAATTCATGGTTAAACTCTTGAATTACCTAGTTTCTAGATATTCAGATTTTAGATATCTAGATTCAATCGACCCATTCTTCTTGGTTAAACATGAACAGACCAAGCTAACCCTCAGCTTCGCTAAATCCAGCCGGGTCCCGGACATTGACCTGCTCAAGAGTCACCGCGGACACCTCTTCGGATGGGGCACTCTTGGAATGGAATATCCCCAGAGTTTTGGGGTGGGATTATTTTTTTCCAAGCATGTTTGCCCAGAAGTTTCACTTCATCTTTAGCTGGAGAATTCCCAGACTTTTGACATTGATTATCAATTTTACGGTTTTCGACTGCGGGGAAGTCGTGAGAACATCAGAGATGCATAGTCAAAACGAAACAAGTCAAGGCCTCGAGGCCGGTTTTGCTGCTGACACTGGGGCTTGGCTTCCATGTGTTTCAGCTTTGGTTTCATTTATGAGGGTAAACCATGGTGACAAATATATAGATAGATTAGATTAGAGTGGATTTAATTTATACAATTTGATTTAGATTATATAGTTTAGATTAGACTGGATTAGATTATATAGATCAAATCATATAGATTAGACTATATAATATAATATATATATATGTGCGTATGTAACTATGGCAAAAAACATGTAAGACAAGTTAAGTACAAGCGCCACTATTTTCACTGCCTGATGCTGCCAGCGAGAAATCACTCGAGGTAACTCTCAGGCGCGAACGCTGAATCCATCAAGGTTCACCGTGATCAGGGTGCCCTCAGTCGAGCGAAGGATTTTTGGTAAAGCAATAGGATCCACCATCACCAAGTTTACCAGCTTTATGGGTGGTATAAACCCTCCAAATATGGGTGGTTTATTTTTGTTGATTGCTTTACTATGCTTTACTAAGATTACTCGGCATGATCCATTTGACCATGGCCACACAGGGAACTGAAGAAGCAAATCCAGGAGTGAGATTGGTCAACCAACACTGTATCAACCTTCATCACCATCACATGGTCACCATCACCATCATCGTCACCGACATGCATAAAGCAATACATGTCAATCATCAACCCACATCCTTTTGCTTCTCTTTCCCAATATTGATATAACAGAAAGGGTGAAAAAAAAGGAGGCAAACCTTCCATCAACATCCGCTCTTCTTCGGAAATTTGATACACCTAAGTCATCTATATATTTAAGCTGCAACAACCAGAACAAGAGGATCGACATCCGCCCCGGACATCCCGGATCCCACATGGAGGATCATCCCACGGATCGCAACTGGTTTACAATACTTTCCCATGTATACGTTTTGTTATGTTTTGTTGGCTCCTGACTGGCCACTAGCTCCAAGGCTTGGTCTTTGCCACAAAACTTTCCCATCTATAATTGGCTTATATCACTTATATCCCCACAAACGCTACCCTGCTTATGATTTCTGGGATATTAGGGTGATACTGGGGCTTGAACCATCCTACGATTACCCCATTATAATCCCACTTTTATCCCATACTATAAATGGTTTACAACTATGGTTACCAACCAGCTCCGAGTCACATAACGACCATATTGATCATATTGGGGTTACTTAAGAATAGGGGTACCCCCCATATCAACCATGACTTAGCATTGAAACCCATGGTGACTTGGGGATCCCCCATTATACGAACCCCCCCAAAAAGATCAACCCGTACATCGTCCTTTTTCTCCACAGAAGAGCCACGCGCCATGCGCGCTTCGTTCCCAGCGCCTATATAAGTGTCATGTCCGGGCATGTACGCGTGTCAAGTGGTGGTGGTTGTCCCAGGCCTGCGTTATGAAGCCGGTGATGGCTGAAGCTAAGGAGGTGAAGGCCACCAACACCTGAAGGGCGGAGCTTGGTATATTATACAACCAACAACCAAGCACCAACAACAACCAGCAAACAATGGTGGTATCATAATATGATAATATGATACATTATTATTATGATGGTGATGATTATAATAATAGTTATGATTTGTCTTATTATATAGATATAAAATATAAATGTAAATATATAATACATTTATATACATACATATATACATACATATATATATACATATATATATATATATATATATATATATCTGTGTGTACATATAAAAGTATATGTATATATACACATATTATGCTTATTATGGGTTATATATACCTTACAACATATTATAGCAATCAACGACAATGGTGGTATGAATGCCGGTAACATTTTAGTCAAGACAACGTTGAAATAATTAGTAATTCCCAAAGCTTCGGAATCATCACTTGGGCTCCAGAATCCCGGCCCTTGGATATCACAAAGAATCAGGGATTATTTGGTCTTCTCTGAAAAGCATTCTGCCGTAGATTCCGTTGGCTTTTCATCATTCTTTTCCAATCAACGATGATTCTTGACATCCCCATTTTCAGACCCATTTCTGGAAATGTGAGCATAATCCAGGCGTTTTTCCAGAACAAATCTGGCAAAAACTACTGGGCCGTGTTTTCGCAGCCAAAGGGACGAAGATGATGCCGGCGCACCATTTATACATGCCCTTCACCTCAGTCATGACCAGTGCATCATTTCTGATCACTGCCCTGCAATATCAGACATGTGAAGGCCATCAGAGCGGATCCCAGAAACGAATTCATGGCAAATCTTAGACATATACCCTGCAAAAATTGGCACACAGCTACGCAAAAAGGTTCCTCATTTAGCATATTGTAGCTTAAAAAGTCAGCCTCCACAACCAACCTCCGATTTTTTTTGATCTGGGTTTGACCTTCTTGAAGGCCCCACTGAACTCTGAAGCACTTCCCAATCTGGGAAACCATCTCCATGGTCTCAAGTCCGCCCCATGGGCAAAATGGGGATTCAACCACCCTCCCAATTTCGGTGACCACCTATATAAATCTATGTAAAACAAGCCACTGAAATTGCTACTTGTTGTTGGTGGCTGAGGTTAAGCCCCAATTAGCCCAAACATTCTTGGGAGGATCACCGAGAATGTTTAAACGGGCAGCATCTCACCAGGAAGTCTATTAAGCTATCATGGCCCGTTTTCTTTTAATATGATGCATATGACGCTTCCGTGATCAGTATCATATAAATTCCATCTGCAGCATTTAAACTATACTAAAGGTAGATAGTCAAATAATGTGCCAATGATCATGGTACCTTTTCCAATATTTACGAAGTTATACCAAAGATCAATCGGCCAGCAAAAAGGCACCTTCAGTAATGACATGTAATGACGCATGCATAAATAAAATGATGAGCAACAAACATGAGATACTTAAGACAAAATTTATAAATATAATTAAATAGATATAGATATAAAACAATGCACATGCGAATGCCCGTATAAATATTTTTGCATTGACGAACAGAAACGTACAGATTACTACACATTTAATTAATTTAATTTCCATAAACCATATAAACTTGCTATCACCTGCCACCCTTAAATGGTATACACCAACAGCCCGTTGGAATCCCAGGTGCGCGCACGACCTCGGGCAGTACCGGACTGATGGCCAGCAGGTAGAGGAAGCCCACAGCCACGGGCATCAGAATCCCGTCCAACAGTTCCACCCAGACCTCCGTCGAAAGCATCGAAGCTGCGGCGAGATTTTCTGTTCGCAACGAATTGGCGGGATCTTTGAAGGGATTGGTGAATAAGGATGAAATAGGAGGATTTTGTGGTAAACATTGGCTTTTGGTACTTTTGATGTAGTTTTTCTGAGTGATTGTAAATCTGTTCATTGTTGGTGTGTGGTTGTGATGATATTTGTCTTTCTTATCGGAATTATGAGAATCATATCTCTTGTTCCCTTGTGTGTGTGTCAGGTACCCTCCACAGCTAGAAAATAATCGCAATTCCTCAGAACAACTTGTTCCCCCCTATACATATATATATATAAAAACAATTAATTATATATATATATATGTGCGCGCGTGGTTTCCCAGCTATATATATAATTATATATATAGCACTTCAGCCACAGCATTTCACTTAAACAAGAGACGTTGAGCCGCACGGTGTTGACGCCCGACAACAGGACCAAAGCACCCAGTAGGACCACTGAGAGGAAGCTGCCGTAAAAGAAGGGTGCCTAGGCGTCATTGGGGCCATGCAGTCACGTAATAAACAATGGGTAACCTATCCAAGTGGCTAACCATGGTGCTGGAACATTAAGGCCCTGAAATTACACAGTTCGTCAAATCCTGCTTCTTACTGGTCAAACCATCATGTCTGTCAGTGAAACCAATCACATATCAATAGATATAGACTTAGATTTAACATGATTTTGCTAGGTTGGTACCACCAACTTGGTATGAAAACCCTTCTAACTTCTTATCAGCCCACTGCAACCTCAATCCAGTTCCAATCATGGTTCATTCAAGTTAACAATGTTCGATCCTGATTGGCTTTGTCCTGGTCAAACACCATAATTTCCCTTGACCCCCTTTACCCTCTGGTAATTTAACATAGCTATTGAAAATGACCTTTTTTAATGGGAAAACTCACTATAAATGGTCATTTTCAATAGCTATGTTAGTTTACCAGAGGGTATTCCCCCACCCAGCCAGCGGCCCAGCGTCATCCCTGGGCGACTGCTCCAGCGCCGTCACCGCGTCGTCCGACTCCGCGGCTTCGCAGAGGGCCCAGGTCGCCGCCAGTGACACCACGAAGGCAGCGCAAAGGGAACCGCCAAGGAAGGCCAAGGACACCAGGACCTGAGACGTGGATCCCAGGACGAAATAGTGGGTTGATGATGATTGATAGTAATGCTGATGGTTAATGATGGTGGTTGATGATGGTTGATGATGATTGATAATGGTAATGATGATGGTTAATGATGGTGGTTGATGGTGATGGTTGATGAATGATGATGGTTGATGATGGTTGATGATGGTTGAGGTGTTTAATGGGTATGGGTTGATCCACTTATATAATGGGATGATCATGAATCATGGATAATCTACTTTAGGGGACTGAGTAAGCAGACCCAGGCTCTGAGACGTGGACGTGCAGTTCAAGCCCTAGAAACAGCGTATATATCCAGTTATATATAATAAACGGATATACATAGTTTTCAATGGGAATATCAATCCATAAGTGGTTAAGTGGGATGACTTACTGACTTATATAACTGGCAAAGGACCATAACTGTGAAAAGACCTGGAAAAAGGTGGTAAATGGCAAGTTCCTGGAAAAAAACACATGGGAAAACTATTAGAATGGGAAATTACTGAAAAAATCTGCAAAATCATAGGAACAGCATTGGAGAATATAGGCCACATGCCACATATGGGAAACATGTGGGAAATGATTGGAAGGAGGGTTGCAATTTTCGAATTTACGGACTTGGGGGATGATGTATATGGATTTATACAGGGATGACCGTCCCCAAAACAGGATTTGAATCAATTCTATAAACGACCTGGTATTTCAATGGTGGATTGGTGCCCCCAAAATGCACAAATGGGGGGATGCCCCTCATATTCAAAGATAACGTCTTAATGGAAGCAAATGCTGATCATCAGTTTAATGGGGTACAGTTGAGGCCCTTTACCAGTTAATTATAGATGGTGGTAAATGGGCTTGTCATTCCATCACTGGGGGTATAAGTGACATATAACTGGTATTTCGGGCCATAGCTGCACGCTTTGCGAATGACTTTCCTCAGTCTTTTCTCCCATGAAACTCACCCCAGGTCATCCCCGGCCGCCTTGGAGCCCATCTCTCCAAAGGCAGGGCTGATGGCCTTCACGATTTCATCCACGCTGTGAAGGTCCTGGAGGCTCTGGTTTGTCTCTCAAACTTCCAGGGTTTTTTCATGTCGCCCATCCGACAATACCCAGGGAATAGTGAGGAAATTGATGGAAATTGTCAGGAAAAAGTATGGGAATGATGCAGATTATGATAAATGTGTATTTTCATCATTGTTTACCTCAACGCATGAAATTGTAATGCTAAATAATTATGTACCATATTTATCCATGGTTTAACGGCATATGAATATTTATAGGACACAAACTGGGTATCTTCAAAATTGGGGTGGCATGTGGCATATGCATGTGCATCACAAATTGCCTACCTACCATACTTGGTTGTGCATCCCGTTTACTAACTGGATCATACGCCCTTTTATCTGACTGGAGACATCCCCTGGACAGCTTAGCCACAGCATACTTCTTAATGACGTTACGGTAATATACAGTAATTCAAGAGCACCCAACAAAAAGTCGCCATGACTGCCCATTTTCAGACTACAAAACCATCTATATAACCATATCGAACCTATAACCATCAAGGGTATACCCCACGCTTTTTCCAAGCCCTTCACCTTGCACCCCTTGGCCCCGACGCCGTCCTTGTTGATGGAGCGCGCGGCCGCCAAGGTCACCAAGGCACCGATCATGATGAGCTGCGTCAGCACGGAGCCCAGCAGCGTCCCGGTGCGTTCTTCGCTCATGGCCTTGGACGTTTGGAGGCGCCGAGCGACCACGGCGCTCTGCTGGAAGTAGACCATCCAGGGCATGATGACCTGGAAACCGGCGAAGGTTTAGGGTGGATGTGACAATGTGCCGGTGTGGTGCTTCGCATGGGGTGGTAGCAAGGTAGCAAACTCAACTACTTGATGTAAACTGACGGTTGGCGCAACAGGAACGGGGATGTAAACCCCCTCCAAAGGAGAATTTGCCCAACAAGAATGCGTACCTTCCCAGAAAACATCAAAAACACATCATTTTCGGGATAACACGTGGAGACTATTGGGGACTCACCAGCATGAAGTTTTGGATGTAACTTCTTGTGGGTTGGTTGTGCACGATCAACTGAGCACTGCCCAACCAGTTCCAATACTTGGATGTTGAGCAGATCGCTACTAGTAGGTGGGATGTGTGCGCGTGTAAGTGGGCAGTCAAATCCCATGATTTATAATATTTATAGTGTTTATTGGCTACACCAGGTATCCCCAGGGATTCCAGCCGCGCTTTTTGAGAAAACATCCAGCCCATCATTTTTCCTAAGTGGCTGCTCCGATGTTGGCGGAGATGAGTTTCATATACTCCGGATCCGCGAATCGGGCCGCGACATCCGTCATAATCGAATCCAAGGAGGGGTGATAGTATAGCATAGTGAGGACAAACGTCAGTTCCTCGGTGAGTTGTTGAGAGTGGTCGGTTCGTGGTCGGTGAAAATGGTCATTGGGCAACCCTGATGCGCCACGTGAGTTGTTGCTGGTTCCAGTGGTTTCTTGCTACTGTAGAATCCATGAGGGTTTCACAGCGGATATGGGGCTGGTGAACCATGTGTCAAGCATCCAAACTAAGGGCTTCGGTTTGGGGAAGGAATTGGCAGTTTCAGGCCCTTGCCCTTTTGAATGTTTTCTACACCTATTGTTCGCCCTCGGCAAATATAAACCCAAGCAGTGAGAAATAGATTGCGGGGAGAGTAGTTGGGGGGAGACTAGAAATTAAAGCATGGCAATGGACTACTTATAACTTATATCATGCTTACATCGAGTTAAAACAAACCCTCCTCTATTCCACACCGGCTAGTATAGCTGTGATGGATGATTTTCCCATTTAAAATTGATCGTTCACCATCATTTGTGGTGAGTTTCTGTGAAGTCACTATAAACTCTCCGCTTTTATTGGTGTCCTCACCACGCAAAACCGCGGGATTTTCCCTTGCAACACTGTCTTGGTGGTAGATATCTTTAGTGGGTCAGGTTGCGGCCTGAGAAGGTCACGGTTCGGTGTGGTGGCTGCCCCATCCCCACTCTGAAAATCACCCAATGCGATGGATCCAGACATGCCCATTCCAGTTGGTTAAATAAATTCCCATTAGGACTCACATATTCTTACTATTTGAAGTATGTGTGCGATGTTTTCCCAAGAATTATATCCCTATTTGAAGATGATCTCGACAAACAAAGCAGTTCAAAGTGCATTATATAACCTTAGTTACTAGAATAGTTAATCGGGTTTGTTATATCCCAACTGTGGGATATTACATGTAATCACATGTTCTTCCCATGATACCAGACATTCTGGCCACCCTGGCCACCCTGGCCCCGCCCCCTGGCCGGCCACCCTCAGCTCCGAGCATCGAAGGCTCCCAGCACGATGCCAATGGTCTCAATCTGTCGATAGGACAACCCAACCACCGTACCTGCCGAGTTCACCAGGTACTTCGCCGGCCAAGTCTCGATGAAAATACGCGGATTGTCCATGTGGCCAACGGTGAAATTACCGGAAGGTGAGGGATGCTCGGGGTATTACTGGGCTAATAAGAGTGGTTAAAACCTCTTGAAACGGAATGAACGGAGGTCTATATAGATCTATACCTTGGTTAACACCCCATGTCAATTGCGATAAATCAGGCTATCTCGCCTATTTCAAACTTATATCCCTGTCTCATTTGGTTTTCTCCGAAAATTGGAAACTCCAATGGCCCCAAAATTCACTCGCACATTTCCTGCCAGTTACCCCCTTATTTTATGCCAATATTTTTTGGGGTAATCATCCCACATGCTCCATCCTTTTAGAACCCCCTGCGAATTAGGGGGGTGGGGTTGGAGCCACCCATTTAGTAGTGGCCCCGGTATTTTTCTCTACAAAATGCCTTGCCTCAATCTACAAAATGTGTTGCCTGGAAATGTCTCTACAAAGTGCCTGGCCTTGGATACGCTTCTGCACTACAAAATGAGTGCCGAAAAGGGGTTAAAACAGGGTTGAATTTATTTTTTTTCATCAAGATAGTTTTCGAAGGCTGTTTTCAACCATCATTTAGGACCCAATTTGTAGACAAAAAACTGGCTCCGAGGGGCCCTGAGCAATTTGCAAAATCCAAAACCGCTTTGCGTGATCAATTTCAAGATATCCATTTTGTAGTAAACCCAAAACGCACCAAGAACCCAACTTGAAGGGAGTAAAACCACGGAAGGGTTCGCTGCATTTTTCCGTCTCAAGACTCAAAACCATGAGGAAACAAATTAGCAAGTGATCATGTTGTTCTCTGTGTGTGTCGGTGTTTTTTGGAAGGAACCACATGATGGGTGTCAAGAACCCAAGCAGCTTTGAAGAGTCTAAAGTCTTAAGTTGCACGTTTGAGGGAGAAAAAAAAGAACCACAACGCCAACCCATCTTGTAGGTGCTTGGAAGGAAGCCTGTCATTTTGTAGGGGCATGATATGTCAAGAACTCACAATTTGTTTTTAGTACTTCTCTTGGGGTGTCTTCG
>Ga0126342_10009497_pt1 | contig 17434 bp, 14 predicted proteins | sample Cyp1metagenome_FD_92528 | JGI IMG/M metagenome (GOLD analysis project Ga0126342, IMG submission 92528) | Coral microbial communities from Lord Howe Island, Old Settlement Bay, Australia - Cyphastrea 1 metagenome | ecosystem: Host-associated > Invertebrates > Cnidaria > Coral ... | reverse complement strand
AGGACGCCTCGCACAGAAACAGCGGCCCCTGGGAAGAGGAGAAAAGAACAACAAAAAGAACACAAAAAACGCAAAAAAAAACACAAAAAGAACGCAAAAAGAACGCAAAAAAAACGCAAGAAAAACGCAAAAAAAACGCAAGAAAAACGCAAAAAAACGCAACAAACTCGAGGTTTTTCTTGATTTTCCAAATTTTTGTTTTTTTTAAGGCTGGCTTGAGGAGGTCCAGTTTTTTTTCTCATTTTTTTTGTGTTATTTTTTCGTATTTTTTTCGTGGTCGTTTTTCCCCTCTTGCGTTGGGGTCCTGTTTGGACCAGAGGACCCGAAATCGAATGTCTCGTATTCTGTATTCTTGCAAGAATGCTTTGCAGACATGTTTAGTCGTAATAGTGAAAAACCTGGGTTGGAGAAGTGTGGCAACACATCAGACAAGGCATGGCAACCAGAAGAAAACAAAAGGCAAAACAAAAAACAACATCCACAAATAGTGAAAAAGAAGAGGAAAAACAGCAGCGAAAAAAACAAGAAAAAATCACGAAAACGGAACACAAAAAAAACACGAAAAAAAACACGAAACAATTAAAATCCACAATCCTGGCCTCTGACTAGTAAAAAATATCATAAAATTATAGGGTAATATATATATAAATATATTATATGATTATATATATATATATATGTATGTATATATATATGATTACATATATATATATATATATATGATTAGATATATGATTATATATATGATTATATATATGATTATATATATATATTAATATATTATATTAGTATATATATATATTAATATATTATATTAGTATATATCCACACACACACACCCTCTGGTAATTTAACGTAGCTATTGGAAATAGCCATTTATAATTGATTTACCTATTAAACGTTGTGATTTTCCATTGCTATGTTAATTTACCAGAGGGTATATGGGTCAAAAATCATGGGTAATTTACCATATCTTATGGTCAAGTAGAAATCTGGCTGATTTGTTTTAATTCACAAACCTGAAGATAGCTATTACCCTATCATAGAGAAAGATGTGGAAAACCAATGGTTTCCATAGGAAAGTAGTCTACAATCTACAAAGGGCGGATTTTCCACATCCATGTTACTTTACAGGAGGCTAATCATGGGGAACTTCAAATACTAAGATGATGGAAGATGTTGGAAATTCTTTGTTGGTTGATTAATTGATTAAGATGAAATCGGTTGACGATTGCATGATTGGTTTTACCCACCAATAGACGATTAATTATATATTGTTTATTGGTAACGGCAAGGTGGTTCCCCAGTTCGTTAGCTAAGTTGGTGCAAATAACTCCAATAACTTGGGTAATGGGGGTTATAAACAAACTTATAACTGGGGGGCACCACCTTGTGGTACCTTGCAAATGGCGATGCCCTTGTTTCTGTTTCCACTCGTGTGGTAAACCCGAAATCATCCATAGACCAACCATAGCGATCATGATAGACATCCCAGTCATAGGGGTATAGCCAATTTCATAAACTCTATTGAAGGTTTTGTTGGAACTATAGAGGTGTGGGAGGATTTTCATCTCTATTTCATAAACCATTGACCTCTATTGTTGGAACAGTCTTTTTTTTGTTGGGTTTGCCGCAGTGTTGGAATTTGTTGTTGGTTTAAGATAATTTCCCCAGTGATAGTTAAGTATATGTATAACATGGTTAGAATTACCATAAATGTAATGGGGAATAGAATATCTCTATAACCATGATTAATAATATCCTGGGCAACATATGATTATGATTAAGTATGCGGAAACTATGACGACATCATTTTTTTGGGATTTTCCCCCACTTAACTAGAATTACTAGGTTAATACGCAGCAAGTTGGGAAATAGTTCATGATAACTTTTATTATAGTTATAGTATGCCAGTCATGTATGGGGAACAAGCCAATATTTCATGGAATAACATTTCGAGTTCTTCAATTTTTTAGGAACGAGGTAAAGGGTTGTTCTAGCCAACACTCTTTAACAAGTTGGAAAATACCATATTTTTTTTTTCCTTCAGAAGCTCTTCTACGAATGGGAAGGGTCCATATTAGTAACAACATAAGATTCCACGATAAGTCTCAGATGATTTTGGAATCCATGTGACTGGGAAGTCTTCACTTTCTACCTTCCATCTTGAGTTCAGTTTTGTCATTTAGACATCACCAGAGACATATTTTTTTCAGACATCAGCTGCAGGTTGTGCAGATGATCCAACACCAGAAGATGAGGTACTTGGAAGAGGTCCATCCAGCATGGGACTTTCCAGGTGGGTACCACTGTTGACTGTTTGCTATTGGTTGATGATGAGTTTAAGGGGGTTTCTACAGGTTTTTTTTACCACTCAAAAACTACCCTCTGGTTATGACTAACATAGCCATGGTATAGATTCATAGATGGTCCATTTATAGATAGTTCACCCATTAACAATGGTGATTTTCCATGGCTATGTTAAATTATCAAATGGTATGTTATACTATCTAGCCTTTTTACATTGGGGATTATCACAATGCTTGGGAGTACATGCGGTCCACAATTGATGCAAGAGTGGGTGATGCGAAACTAGAAACTTGCAGAGGTAGGTCTTTAGCCTGTGGAACTGGTGTATAGCGACCATGTCTTACACACTCTACACTCTTCGCATTCTTCGCAACGTGTGTCGAGGCCTTCTTCCTTTGGTGTTTGGGGGACCCAGGTGAGGGTGGCTGTTGATCCTTCAAATTCCTGGAGTCACCGCGAAAAGACCGCTATCAGAACGGATGGACTCTCGTTGGGAAGTTGGGAAATTCCATCTCATTGTAAGTCAAGGAGCGTCCCCAATTTCGTGGCTGATCTTGGAACCTTGGAACCACGGTTCAGTTCGTGAACTTCCGCATTTTTGGTAGGTTCAATCCTCAAATCTGCCTGCCGTCTTTGAAAATGGTGATTGTCCATAGAAGAAATTACCCGAGAGTAACAAAGATTGAATTTCACACAACTGAAACTTGATTCCTAGCAGTGGGAATTGGAAATGCAGGGAATCAAGTTTCAGTTGTGTGAAGTTCAATCTTTGTTACTCTCGGGTCATTTCTTCTATGGACAATCACCATTTTCAAAGACGGCAATTATCTCTTTGAACTAGCTATCCATAGCTTTATCCAAACACCCCGCTGTCCAAGGCAATCAAAAGCCCCAGTGGCGCCACCGCCTTTCGCACCAGAAGCATTTGGAGCTGGCAGATGTGGTGGGACAGGGCGGGGGAAGTTGGAGTGAGGGTACTGTGGCGCCAAGTGGATTACAAGCCAAACAATTTTTTTTTCTGGGGATGATAATCACAGACCCTTGGGGGGGCAGCTATTTCTATCTATTTCTGCCATGCAGCTTTGGAAAAGCTTCTGCGGCTGGAACAGTTGCCCATCACAACTCCAAGTGAACGTGGTCGAAATCATTCAATCCCTAAGTTTCAGATTTGCAAATCTGGCTTAAAGGCAACTGCCGGAACCCCCAAATTTGGCCGCTAAAATCTTTGTTTCCTGTAGATGTTCCCTTCAACCAACCCACATATTTGATATGAACATGGTGAGAATCATTTTGCTTCCCAAGAATGCTGGCTTGATAAACTTTCATATTGAGCATACTAAAGTTACTAAACCTAACATATTGGTTTGATGCACTGGTCATATTCAAATAACGCATTTCCACAGTGCATCGTTCTCCAGATTGACCCCGCTCTGAAGAGATCACCCAGCAGTGTTTTACCTAAAAACTCACTCATTTGCCCCATTGGTTTCATCATAACAATCATACATCGCGCGTTTATGGATTTTCACCATGAAATCACCATGAAACACACACACATATTTATATATATATATAGTATATATAATGAAACATATATATATATACATATACATATATATATATATATATAAAATATTAAATCCCATGAAATCACCATGACATCACCTTAAAATGATTGTAGTTTTTTGGCAGACCCGGAGTGAACCCCGGGTCGACTTCGGTCGTAGGTGCTGATGAAAGGTGCCTTAAAGCAGCAGCAGGTCTTCTTCGTGGTAGGGACGCCAAGGCCCGTAAAAAACAGCAAGAACTGGTGGCTTTTTTCAGAGTTTTCCAGGGAAAAACATGGAGAATTTTCTCCAGAATTATTTCCAGGAAAGAAATGGTTTTTCAGAAATGGAAAAACAGGGAGCTTGGATGTAATGTCCGATTCCAAAGATGGTGGCATTTTCTCCAAAAAACGATAAGTGAGTTGAAGTAAACTTTGAAACACAACTTACGGTGGGTTTGCCCCAGCAATCATAGGAGTCGAAAGATGTCGAAAGGTCAATTTGTGCGACATGAGGATTCAAGCAGAAATATGGGCTGCTCATCAACGCAGCAAAGACACAAAAAGACTGGCGATGTCAAATGTCAGTCTTGCTGAGGCTTGGAAACGGGTCCAGGCAGAAGAAAAGGTGTCGTGGCCATGGCGGGATCTGGGTATCCCATGATGGCATGGTCTCCGTTCATCCGAGAAATCTGTCTGTTGCCGGCACTGTTTAGAAATCTGTTGGTGTCGTGGATGATGGCATGTTAGGCTGGCTATAACATGCGAAATAAGCCATTCCTGGAGACCCTGACAGTTGCAGAATCCGCTGATCCGGTGATGAGGGAAGTCGCCTTTTGATGACCCCCATAGCCGATCATCAATGAGGGAAGCCTCTCAAAGGGAGACGACTGATTCATGTAGAAATTGCTTACATCATCTTACATAGGAAAACCGCTTGCGATCGGTGGATGCTCCTGGCAGATGATGATATACTGTTCACTGTTTGCCGCAAAATACAGATAGGCTCGTTTGGGGGGTGGTTTCAATTTTATGTATAAACATGTAATGATGTAAATTTTATGATTTTGAAACTATCCCTGCCCCCGTGTTTTTGGGACGTTGATCCTCATGTGACCAAAGAAATCTCACTTTGATTCAATGATATTCAAGGCATGCCAACTCAGTCAGTGGATTCCAAGGCTTCTGGCTTCTTTCTAGGTTCCAAGTGCATGGAACTCACTATGAACTCACCTCATTTTTGGATGACAAAAACCGTGTTGAACTTTTTGAAGCCTTCGAAAGTCAATCACTGCAGGCCGAGAAAAGATTGAACAAGATGAGTCAGCACTATGTTAACCAATACTTGACTAGTGGTTTCAACTAGGAGGTTATGATTCCTGGGCGCAAAGCACTTTCATTCAACCATGAGTTAAATTGATTGACCCAGTAAGGTTAAGCAAACTCAAGCCCATGCACCATCCCCAACTTTACCAGACATGTTTCTGCCTATTTTTCTCTACCCTCCTGTAGCCGTTTCCAGAAAACACCATTCATATAGATCTTTGCGCGAGGTTTCCCCATGGGTTTTCCACGTCTTGGAGCAGTGGAAAATACGAAATTCCATTCATCTTCCATTCATATCCCCATTAAACCCCCATTGTTGTTGGTTAAATCATATGAATTTCCCATTTTTGTTGCTTAAATCCCCTTTAAATCACCATTTTGGTTGGTTCTATAAACACCATTAAACCTCCATTGTTGTTGGTGAAACTGCTACAATCCCTAGTTTGTTTTGGAGTGGAAAACCACCCTGGGGGGTGCCGCCCAGTTGCCGAAGGTCATGCGATCCGAGGAAGAGATGTGGCAATTGGAGGAGCGGTGGAGCTGGGTTGTCCCCTTTCATCATCCAGCCCCTTCAGAAAAGGGCCATAAAAATTGGGGATACATCATACAACACATATATGTATATATATATATATATATATGTATGTATATATGTATATATATATATGTATATATATATATATATATATGTATATATATATATAACCGGACCCCCATCTTTTTTTTGGTAAAATTTGGGTATATATATAATATACACACATACATTCCCGAATCAAACAGGGGCCATAATTTGAGGTCACATGGGGCCGAGTTTCGAAATACCAGTGATGATGGGTTCCTGTTACTGGAATGGTTGACCCCAGAGAAATCTTGTGAAACTTGACTTTTAGACCAGGATACATCAGGTGAATTGTGGCATCATGAGGGTTGGGAGGACACTTGCAACATTTTTCAACATTTGCGTCCCTCGAGAGTGAGAAAAGACAGCATTTCATGCAAGGGATAGCCAATCTGTGCCATAAGTTCCCTGTGGAGTGTTGGCATGTGTGACAGGGTATGTATATCTAATCCTTTTGTATCCCATGGAAATTTGGAGGGACCTTGTTAGTAAGGGATTATGAAAGCACGCTTAGTCCCGTAGATTCCTTGAACAACACGTGATTTTGGCCTCATTTTAGATGCCACAAAATGGATAGTTAACAGAACCGCACCAGGATGGACTTCCTATGACGAATTCAATAGTTTGACCGATTGCCACAATGGGGGTTGAAAGCCAGCCCTTCGCTGGTGTCATTCGAAAGTTGCCTCTGGTCACTTTCCGCGGAATTGGACATATGGGACATATCGATGGCAAGCGGAGAAAACATTCATCTTTGGCCCATGAAATTGCAACTTTCATGACAAAAACGATGACCATGGGGATTTTCTGGGTGCTCCATTCCGCGCCATAGGGGGACGGGTGTCCTTCGCAGCCGTATTCTATAGCAATAGAATCCCGCCCCGTAACCTGGGAGGAGGGATTAAAACATCATCTGTGGCGGCGTCATGGTTTGTTTCCTCTCAGTGGATTGATCATGTATCCAGTGTCTTTTAACAATTGCAAATCTCGATCTCACAATATCTCACATATTCAAGTATCATCAAAGATCAACTAGAACATGACCAGGATGTACCAATGTACTGTACCATTAGCAGCCTCACAAGGCCCAACTTAACTCGACCAACCAGCTCTTCGCAACTGCCAGGCCCGATTAGCTCGACTTGCGGGTGAAAGGGGCCTGTCCATGCGGCTTAGCAATGCGCTGGTGGGAATGCTCTTTCTTGGGGTACACGGCTTGAACCCCCATACATACGTATATATATATACGTATGTATGTATGTGTATATATATATATATTATCTGAAAAGATTCAAGGCAGCCTGTTGTCTCTGCTGTGCAGTGCGCGCCTTTTGTCTGTTGGGCTCGGACCTGTTGTCACTCCAGGCAGGCTCAAGGCCTGTTGAACCAGAATGTCATGTTGGCATGACCAAATGTACAGTTGCAAAACTAGTGTACACGCAAGGGTGTGTTGTACTTGACACGGCCCCTCAGCTTGTTGAACTTTATGTTCATCATGCTGATACGAATGTACTATTCACATGTTGAACTGAACTACATTAAGTTGTTATAAGACTTGTTGCATAGGCATAGATGTTGCAAATCACCTCTGTACAAACTGATGGCATGTAGTTTTACATCTGTCGTCAACCGCAGATGTTGGTGACTGCAAATCTTTCCTGTTGAATTAAGGCTGTCTTGGGCTATCAGATGTTGACTTCCATGTTGCTCTCATCTGCTCTCTTGGTTTGGTACCTGTTGGCACCAGGGTGTTGTCTGAGCTCCACCCTCGACTGTTGGTCTAGGTGTCAGTCTCACCTATTCCATGGATTGTCTCAGCCAGTGGTGTTGACTGCATCTTCATCATCCATGTTGATATCCTCCGTGTTGATGCTTTTCCGGTACTTGTTGATCTCAGCCAGGTAGGTGTTGAAGCCACTGTTGTCTTCGACCCACTTACCAAAATTCTTGTTGCTGAAATTCAGGCTGTTCAGTTTGAAGGGCGCGTTGAATGACCATAGCCACCCTTTTGTCCAGCTGATGTTTTGAAACAAGCTGTTGATACCATCTTTGAATGATACCTTGAACCACTGTTGTCGTTGCTTCTGTTCGCTCTTGGTGAGAACCAAAGCACTGTTGGCTTCCGCTTGGATCTGTTGGTTGGTCCATCCTCTGTTGAAAACGTTGACCGTATTGTTGGCCACGCGTTCCACCAGTTGGTTGGTATTAACGATGAAGCCAAATAGCATTAATCTGTTGTAGTCTCCTGTTGCCAGATGTGGGTCAGAGAAATGATACGCCATGTGGCACATGGCAGCTGCAGGTGTTGTGTGCAGCAGTAATTCGTCCTAGTATGGCAGGCGTTGGTTGCCTGCCGAAGCCACGAGAGTTGGGTTCTCGCCGTTGTTGGTCAGGTTGTTGTACTCCTCTACTGTTGTGACAATCCACAATATCATCCGACCATGCTCTTTCACAGCTTCGTTGAATATCTCCTGATCGAGATTGTTGATGGCATCCAATGTTTCCACTGTGCTCACAAATATTGGCTCTCCGCGGCGAAATTCAAGCTTCAAACTGTGTCAACAAAATGTTGACAGATGCAAAGCCGAAACTGTTGAATTCAAAACTTCCACAAAACATGTTGTCTAAGACAGTCATGTTTTCATACACGTCCACAATCATGTTGGTACCGTTCATGTTGTAGAGGTATATTGATAAAAAGATGATGTTGAAATACACAAAGATGTAGTACGAATATATTGATGTTTTTGTCGATGTTGCTGACCATTGTCAGCACCATGGCTATGGCATGTATGTCTGTGTGTGTTTGCTGCGCACGTTATTCGCACGGTGTACACGCGTTCGCACGTTCACACGCTAGCTGCAGTGAAACTGTTGTTGGTTGCTGCTGTTGCTAGCAATGCTGGGTTGTGAGCCCAGCATCGTTGAGATGCCTCAAGAGCGTCTCTGTGGCCACGTACTTGGTGAAGATGTCCGCGGTGTTGTTCGCTGTGTTGATCTTGATAATCCTCACAAGATCGTGTGGCACCAGCTGTTGAATGAAAAGCTGTTTGAGTTCGATGTGCTTTGCTTTCTTTGAGGATCCAATCCTTGTTGCCATGCTCTTCCCGCTCGAAGAGTCTGTGTGGATCCTAATGTTCACCTTCTTGACGTTGAGTGCTTCTTGTAGTATGTTTCTGATGTGAAGTGATTCTGTTGCTCCTGTGTTGATGGCGTATAGCTCTGCTTCTGCACTGCTGAGTGCAATTGTTGCTTGTGTTCGGCTGCCGAAGTGGATTGTTGATCCCATGAACTTGATGACGAAACCCGATGTTGACTTCCTGGTTGTGGCGCATCCTGCCCAATCGGAGTCCACGAAGACGTCGAGGTCTGGTGTTGTGTCCATGGTTCGGACTGCTGGTCGCACATAGAACCTGTAGTGTTGTGTTCCTTTGATGTACCTGAGCAAATGCTTGAGCTTCTGCTGATCAAGTGTTGTTGGCTGTGTCAAGGATCTTGCTAGTTCCTTGGTTGCATAGCTGATGTCTGGTCGTGTGTATGTCATCCACTGTAGCTTGCCCACAGCTCTTCTGTATGCTTTGTGCTCTTCCGTTGTAAGTGGTTGTTCAACATCTGTCGATGTTGCCTTTGTTCCAGGTGCTGGTGATGCATTGCGGTTGAGCATGTCTGCTTCCTTCAATAGTTCTGTTGTGTATGTGGTTGCCAGGCTGATCTCGTAGTAATTTCCCTTGTTGGAGATGCTTCTTCCAAGAAAGTTGACATTGTTTCCTACTGTGAGGTCACCTGTTGGTCGCAGTAAAAGTTGTTGCTGTATGTCTGCAAAGAGCTTGTTGACAACTGTTGGTTGTCCCAAGAATAGGAGATCATCCACATAAACGAGGATGAAGGCGTTGCCTGTTGCTGTCTTGAAGACGTTGGGTTCGCTTGTTAGCCGTTGCACCCCAAGTTGTTGAAGTGTTTCTGCCAGGTGATTTTGCCAAGGTTTTGGGCTGCTTCTCAACCCGTAGATTGCTTTGCTGAGCTTACACACTATGTGGTCCTCAGGGTCGTAGAACCCTGTTGGTGGAAACATGAACAAATCTTCTGTTGCAGCTCTGGCATGTAGGAATGCTGTTGAGATATCGCCTGTTCTGACGATCCAGTTGAAGGTGAGTGCCAGTGTTTATAGTAAGCGTAGGACACAGAATATTGGTGTTGACGCATATATGTCGTCCTTGTCGTTGACTTCTTCTGTGTATCCTTTACCACTATTCTTGCTCTGACACTGTTGCCCTTTTGTCGTAGGACCCATCTTGACTTGATCACTTTGCTTTGTTGAGCTTTTATCAGGTTGCTGAAGGAAACTTCTGTATACACTTGTTGTGCCTTCATTGACCTTATCTCTTGTTTCATTCCTTCAATTGTTTGCTCTTTGTTCAGTCCTTCGGTGTTCTTGGCCCATGGTTCCAGTAGGATCTTCTCTGTTGTTGCTTCTTGCTCATCTTCATTTGACAGAGCTTTGATCTCTTGTCCTTTCTTGGTCTTCACGGTCGCTGCTGTGATCCTTGTCCTTGTTGCTGGTGGTTCAGCCGTTGTTTCTGGTCTCGTTGGTGCTGTCTGTCTTGTTGCCGTCCTTTTGTTGCTTGGACGCACTTCCTTCTGCTACTTCATCTGCCACGTCTCTTTTTGGTGCTGGCACTGGCAAGGTTGGTCTTGCTCTTTGTGTTGGTGGTGCTGTTGCCTTTGGCAGGTCTGTGATGGCCGGTGGCTGGCTTGTATGTGTTGGTGATTGTGCTGCCGTCGTGGGAAATGGTTCGTCCTGTTGAAGAGGTGTTTGTGTCTCTGTTGTCGTCTGTGGTCTTGCCATCATCTTTGCTGTCGGTAACATGACAAAGCTTGATGCGTTGGAGTTGTCATCGGTGTGTTGTTGATGACATCCAGAAGTTGCCTGTTATACTTCTCAGGTTCGACCTGTCTTCTGATGGTTCTTGATCTGACCACTTTGTTGGTGATGCCCAAGATGTTCTCATTTGTTGAGGTGTCTTTGCCAAGACAAATTGCTGGAAAGAATCTGGCTTCCATCTTTGGCATTTGTTTTGCTGTTGGCAGCATGTATAGAATTGTTTCACCAAATTCACAAATTGGTGTCTTATGTTCCTTGTTCCAGCGTCTGTAGTAGCTGGTGTTGCCATCTGCATGCATTGCATACCTGTTCAGCAGGTAGGCTCCATCCATGGCATGATGGGATGTTTGCTTGTGAGTCGTGTGTTGTAGTTGTTTTCAAGCTGTAGCTCGAGTGCTCTCAGTTGTCCCATCAATGTTCGATGGAAACATTCCACGCTGCCTTGTGCTTGTGAGGTGTATGCTGGTGGTTGTTGTACTGCTATGTTGCTTCCCGTTGCTGTGGCTGTTGCTTTCAACAGTGCTATGAGGAAATCCTCATTGTCTGACTGTATGACAGTGTTGTTGAGCACTGCATGTGTTCTGCCACGTTCCATAAGGAATTGTTGAAAGCATGTTGACAGGTATTGCATGCTTTGTGTTTTTTCTTCTATCTGTGCTGCCATGCACATACCTGTTTCGACATCGATGGCTGTGAAAATTGATGAGGTTGCTTGCTCGCCAATTGCTTTGTAGTAGGTGATGTCGCATTGAATCACCGGTGTTTTGTTTTGTTGCTTCAGGTGGTTGTTTGACCTACCCTTTGCTTGTACACATACAGGGCACCAGCTCCTGTATGGTAAGTGTGTGAGCTCGTGTTCGAGCCTGTCTTGTGCTGTTGGTTGTTGTGGTGCTGGAAGGCCTTTTGCCTTTCTTGCCTCTTGTTGCTCCTCAACATCATCTGTGATGTATCCATCTTTGTATGTAGTTGTCTCCTCAAAGTCTGTTGATCCTGTCCACTCTTGGTCAAGTGTTGCTTGTCTCTTTGCGGTCCAGTTATCATCTATCCTGTACCATCTTGCTCCATCTGTTGGTCTCACCATCCTTGTTCGTTCTGTTGTGAGCTTGGTGACATCTGGGCCATCGTCTGTTTGTTGTGGAATGTAGAGGTCATGTCTTGGCTTGACATGTACTCTCTTCCACAAATATCCTTCTCTGATCCAATAGTCAGTTGTTGGTGGTGCTGACATTGGATGTGGCACTGAAGTTGATCCAGTTGCTCTTGTTGGATCAGACGGTGGCTGCTTTGCTGTGTATCTCATCCCTCCTGTTGGACTGTCGTCCTGGTTGCTGGTAATGCTGGCATTGGTGGTGCATTGCCAGGTAGAGGTGTTTCTCTCTTGGCCTTGAACCTTGTTTCTCCTGTCCAAGGTTCTCCTTCAAGGATTCTCTTTTGTTGCTTGGTGTCAAGTGTTTGGTATGCATCTTCAATGTTCTCGTTGTTGCCATTGTTTCTTCTTACAATTGTTCTTCTGTAGTTCTCCAACCTTGCTGTTGGAACTGGACACCGTTGGTCTGGCACAAAGAGTGCTTTGTGTTGTGTTCTGTGCACTCTGGCCAAATATCCTTGGTTGTTGAATGTCCTGAGGTCATTTCTGTTCCTCAAGACCTCCATACCTGTTGGTGTCAAGGTGACTGGTGTGATCTTTGCTGTTGTGCCTTGGGTCGTTTGATGTACTTCCAGTTGCATGTTGACTGGAATGTTGACAAACTCCATTGTCATGAAGTAGAGTCCATCACGTTGAACAAGTGCTGAGTTGAATCCCTTTGTGTTTGACTGTTGGTGTCTCATTGAGTTGTATGTTGAACCCTTGTTCTGCCAGTCTTGTTACTGACAGGATGGGTTGTCACTTCGCGCGCAAATAAGGGAACAACTAGTTGTTGCTTGTTTACGTTGGTCATCAGGACCCATTTGTACCCATACACTGGTATGTTTTCATCTGTTGCTGTTCTCAGCCGTGGCCCTTGTCCATGTTCCAAGTTGTACATGGGTGTGTTGGGCGCAAACCATGGTGGGCAGACATGCGTTGCTGCTCCACTGTCGATCATGATATTCATATGGACTTTGTTCCCATCCTGTTGGGCTGACTGAAGTGTTGATGCCATTGGTGTTGATGACATCTTGTTGTTCAGTGGTGCCACCAGATGTATGGCCGGCGATTGTTGTTCCTGCGCTGTTGTGGGTTGGTGCTGTGAGCGCAAGTTGTGGTGTTTGTTGAGGCTGCTGGTATTGTTGCCCATTGTCTTGGTAGTAGCCTGTTTGGTCACTGCTAGCTGCTATACCAGTTGGCATCATAGCCGTTGCTTGGGTAATACCATTGTGCCGTGTTGTCAAGTTGCTGCTCGTATGTTGTATCCGACAAGTTGTAGACTGCTGTTCGACAGTCTTTGGCCAAGTGACCTGGTTGGCCACACTTGTAGCATATTGCTACTGGATTCTTTCCTTTTCCTGGATTGTTGGCTCCTTTGTTCTTTCCTTGTCCTTTGCCTGTTCCTTTTATTGGCTGCCATACTTGCTTTCCAATTACTTTTCCTTTTGCCTTGCCGTAGCCCTTGTCGTAGCCATATCCTTTTCCTTTTCCTTTTCCTTTGTATCCTTTGCCTTGTTGCTTTCCTTTGTATCCTTTGTTTCCTTTGCCTCTTCCTCCTTTTCCTTTGTATGTTGCTGAAATGCCCATTGGAGCCGGTCCTCCATTGTGATTGGTGTTCACTGATGAGGACGCTTGTTGTTGAAGCCTTGCAAAGGCTGTTGTTGTCCTGTAGTACTCTGTAATGATCTCTCTGATCATTGGGTATGTTGGTGCTTGTCCTGCGTTCAGGTGTAGATGCTGTTGCAAAGGGCCTGTGGTCTCATTCATGAGAACTACTACCGTGATCTGGTCAGGTAGTTGTGCGTTGTTGTCTTGCTCATAGCGATCGACTTCAAATTCCCATGTTGAGAATGACTCCTCGAAATTGTTGTGGTTGAAGGTTGGCTTAAGCAACTTTGTGAGGTAGCCAATGCTTCTTGTTCCCAGGGGGATTGAAAAGCATTGGCAAAGTTGCCTGTATACTTCAAGACCCATTGCTGCTTGATGTTGTCGGCACACCGTTGCTGCTGCAGCTGATGTTGTGCTGATTAGAATGTTTTTGAGGTTGTTGGCTAGTTGTATCCAACGTTCTGCTTCCTCAGGTGTTCCTGCTGCGGCTATCAGTTCTGCATCTGTGAGTACTGTTGCTGCCCTTTCTGCTCTTGCCAGCAGATCTGGGTAGATGTTGTCTTGTATGCCCATGTAGGCTTTGAACTTGTACTTCCATTCTTCGACTGTTGCATAGTTTCCATCATACGTCGGTGGCTTCAGCTTCAGCTTGTGTGTTGAGGCAAGTGCTTCTGTTGCTTCTTCATTTGCTGCCAAAGGTGTTCCTATGTCATGACCTGTTGCCGTTTCTTCTTGTTGAGAGTCCCCCACACTTTGAGTTGGGATCTTGCTCTCCTTCACGCACAGTTTGTTGTTGAACCTGTTTCCTCTCTCCTGCTGTTGTACTCGTGGTCTGTGTTGTGTTGGGCTGCTACCCAAGTGCTCCTTGTTGTTGCTTGTTGGGAGCTCACCTGGATGCTTCCAGGATCACTGCTCCGCTACCATGAAAAAAATCAAGGCAGCCTGTTGTCTCTGCTGTTGCAGTGCGCGCCTTTTGTCTGTTGGGCTCGGACCTGTTGTCACTCCAGGCAGGCTCAAGACCTGTTGCACCAGAATGTCATGTTGGCATGACCAAATGTACAGTTGCATTACTATTGTGCACGCAAGGGTGTGTTGTACTTAACATTATATATTATATATATACAATGGGAATACAATAGAAATTTCATGGACATATCATGGCCATATCATGGGAATAAAATGGCAATGTCATGGACATATAATGGAAAAGGATGATAAACTCGCGTTTCGAAGAATGGTGCCTTCCCGTCTCCAACATTTTCCCCTCAAAACATGACCCCACCATTCAGACCCCTCATTGACATCATCAGTTTCGCCATGTAATCTTGATGAAGCGTTGTGTCTGAAACACTGAGAACCTCTGTTTGCGTCGATCCATCCATTTCCTATTTTTGAGGTTTCTACACTGGTTGAGCGCTGCAAAAATATCAGGACCCCAGTATGAAACACGGCAAAAAATGATGGGTAACTTGCTCGCCACTCTCATTATGTTCGGGTATACAACGCTCATACTTCTGAAACCTTCGCTCCGAACTCGCATGTTTTGATGAATCTTTATATATTCAAAACTAGGTGAAACACCATGTTTTGGCCCGCAGTTTAGGCTAAAAACTGGGTTTCACGGACAAGTTCTGTGTTTCCAAGGCGGGCACTTGAGGAACGACTGTCGTTGGAGGGGACTGACTTTAGAGGTGCGGCAGCTGGTGGGAATTCGCTGGAATTGGGTGAAGAGTGGTGATTTGAAACAAAAACATGATGGATTGATGGGGATGGATGGATTTTGAGGACAACTGCAAACTTGGAGGAAACACACAATGGAGGAACGAGGATTGAGAAACATCCTAAAATGAATTTAATTTTTCAGGTAGGTGCATCAGTATACTTTATCCTGTATCCAGATATTAATAGATACAATATTTCCAGTGTATAAACCTTATGGGAATTGCCATGGAAAGAGCCGCCTTAGAATTCCATTCAAATTCACAAAGACGGGTGCAGCTGATCAAAGGTGGGTTTGAAACCATGAAACTATTCAGCAGTGAGTTGAAGGATCCACCATCAGCCTGCACTGAAGCAATGTGGTTTCCGACCCAACAATCATTTGGGTATGCTGAATATTAATGTTCCCCCCACAGATTCCAAAACGTTGGACATCGTTGGACCTGGAAAGTGGGCTGGGGGTAAAACGTAAAACATGTTTATATGGGTATGGGTCAATACCTATAGATACATTTTTAGTGGGATGAACATCCATTTACCAGCTATTTTGGGGTTCACTAGGTACCAGGGTTTTGACCCATAGCCATATATTTGTTCATAATACCAAGAAACATCTCCGGCCGTGGGCCCATAACTTCTCCAAAATGCACATTGATCGCGGCCCGAGGTGTGCCATGGGGCCACTGAAGCGACTGAGGTATGTTTTCAGTGGGGTCATCCTTGGCTACATCAGCCGGTTTGCCAAGGGTTTCCCCTACATTCTTTGGTGTTTTAGATACTTTTAGGGTATCTTGCAAAGGTCATGAAACCTCAATTTCTGGATCCATTTATTGGCGTTTCATGTTCCTTTCCAAGGTTAACTGAGGAGTTGATGTAGAATCGTTTGACCCGCCGAGTCCAAAGTGACCGGCTGATCACTTGACGCGTGTTGTGTGTCAATGCGCAGCGGTTCGAAAACAGCGGCGACCAATGCGGCGACCAATGCGCCGGCGCTGTGATGATGCTATTGGCCCATCCCCAACGACAAATGGGTGATGTATCCCCATCTCAACTTGGGCGGCTTTACATCATCATAGATTCAGATCAACGGGATGAAACCTCGAAACTGCGACGTTTCGGTACAAAAACTTAGATCTGGAGAAAGAAGGCCATGGTTTCGGATCATTTTGTCCCGCGGAAAGCGGGTGGAAGAAAAGATCAACAGCGTTTTCCCGCCAGCGAAGACCTGAAAAGGATTCAAAAGGGATCCCTACTATGCACAATGCACAAACATGCGCAAACCCTGCGGCGGCACCCAGACCTTTCCCAGCCAAGAGATCAGTTTGTGGGAGACAAATTGGAGAAGACAAGCAACCCAACAGCATTTTTTTTACTCGCCGGTGGTTTCAACTCAGCAGAAGATATTGGGAGCTTACAATATACATACCCCCCATTATCCCACTATATCACCATGTTTGCTTGTAATCCCCATGGAATCTAATATCTTCTCATAATATCTTCCCATACCTTCCACTTCGTTACCAAAAACCAGCAACCCCACCAGATGAATCGTCGTTTTGGTGGCTACTAGTGGCGACTTGCTCGGAGCAAACTTTCTGTGGTAGTTTACATCCCCAATTGAGTTTGATTCAGAACCCTTCTTGGTTGATACCACCTCATATGGGGTAAAATCACTTTTTTAATCCACCTTGCTTTCCTGGACTTTCTGTGGTAAACCAGCCATATGGATTGTAGGGGATTTCTACTAAGCAGTACAATCCATAGACGGGGACTCCCGTTCTCAACCAACCGGTTTTCAAAAGGGACGGTTCGACAGGTTCGACCACACAACCCACCAACCATTCGACAACAGGGGTTGCCTTTTTGATTCTTGGAACCCCCAAAAAGAATCAACCATAATCAGCCAGATAAAACAGTAAACTCATACAAAGATAGTTGGAACTTACTTTTCTATCTTTCCGGGGGTTGCTCTAAGATGTTTTAAGCGCTTGATCCCTTGATGGAAAATCATTCTGCAGGCGATGCCTTTCTGTGGTGTCTCCCATTCAGCATGTTTCAGCCGGCGATGGTTGGGGATGTGCTGCGTAAGATGCAAATTGAAGTATTGTTCCAACAACTGTTCAGGCCAGGGTTGAAAACAACTTAGCAGCGAAACGTAAATCAAGTAGTGGTTGCAAATCGTATATTGCAAATCCAACCATCAGAAACCGAGTTTGTCAATCGTTTATGCCCCACCATAAGACAGCGGCACTTTGCAGAAAGAAATTGGTCACACTTCCTGAACGCACAATTCGT
>Ga0126342_10009496_pt1 | contig 17435 bp, 11 predicted proteins | sample Cyp1metagenome_FD_92528 | JGI IMG/M metagenome (GOLD analysis project Ga0126342, IMG submission 92528) | Coral microbial communities from Lord Howe Island, Old Settlement Bay, Australia - Cyphastrea 1 metagenome | ecosystem: Host-associated > Invertebrates > Cnidaria > Coral ... | reverse complement strand
ATAGACAGGTAGATAGGTAGATGGCTAGAAAGGTAACTCTGTAGATAGATGGCGAAAGAGAGAGACAGAGAGAAAGAGAGACAGAAAGGGAGAAACACTCAACCACCTTTCAATCCATCAGTGTGTTCGCTCTGCCATTTTTGCGCCACAGCAACTCACCTCTCCTATAGGTTTTTCATTTTTAAACTTCCGCCACCGCCTTGTGCGGTACTACTGGTATTGGATATATTGTGGGAAATATATTAGAATATCGTGAAATATAAATATCAATCCCCTCTTTCAGCAGAAAACATCGTTGTATCATGCTTGATCAATACTGGGGGGATTCATTTGCGTTTGGATACACAGGGATCTGTTGTGTCCTATCTTTGGCATCATCCCTCCAGTTCGAACGATGCTCCAGGTCCAGACGCCCTCGAAAGGTGCTAAAATCGCTGTTACCCTCTGGTTGTGACTAACATAGCCATGGTATAGATGGCCCATAGAAATAGATGGTTTACCTAGCTATAAAATGGTGGATCTTTCCATGGCGAACTGTTCAATAACCAGCTGGTAGTTTTGGATACGAGTGCCAAAAACAGCTTTGACAGCACACATTTTAGTCCATCCTTGAACTATATACCACAGCAGCTTCCCCCACTGATAGACTGATAGCGCCCAATGACAGCGGAGTAGAACTGCTGAGGTCCTTGGAATTTTGATCGTCTCAGCAAAGGCCATCTTATCGTTGACCAACGCCATGAGAGAAGTGCCGGTTCCCAAACAGAGCTTTGCAAAGTTGGAGAAGGACCGGTGACACCAAAGAATTTCAGACATGTGCATCAATGAATTTGCTATGGCTGGATGCACACCTGAGTGGTGCCTTGAAGGAATATTGCATGTTCCAAGAAGTAGTGTAATGCCAGAATCTCCCCAATTTTGTGAGCGATCACCCAGATTTGAGTCCAAGCCACGGAGCCAGATGGCTGCAGGACTGGTCGCTGAATGTGTTGAAGAGAATGGCTGCAGCTGTCCTGGTCTCTGGATCTGTCAGCATCGCATCTCACTTGTTCTGCATGCATGCGATTCTCTTGGTACATGGTGGTTTTCGACCACTGCTTGGCTCCCAAGCTGACATTGAAAGAGTTAGAATTTCGAGGTTCTCCTGCTTCAAAGCTTGGAGGTCTTGCTCGGAGTCATGGGGCCAACATTGTAAATTTCACCAACAATCCTTTTGGATTTCACAATCCTCAGGTACAGCCTACCATGTGGCCGACATCGTTGCCGAATTGGCCGGTTTGGTCTTCATCGTGGGCATCTTGCGGCCGGAGATGCCGGATCTGCTACCGCCAGAGGCGCGCTCCATGCGTGGTGCCTCCCGACTGCTGGAGGAATGCTCCTCCGAAAGCGTCCTTTGGAACGCCAAAGTGCAGGAGAGTTCGGCCTGTGTTGTGCAATGGTTTGTACCCTCAAAATTACTGTTTTAAAGCAATTATATTTTATTACAGCATATATAAATAATAGTTAATTATATATAATTAGATCTTTTCATCCGGAAAATGATGATGAATCAGTGGTGTATCTAAAAGCTGGTTTCGGTCTCTTGATCAACACCTGGAAGTAAGAAATGGCTCTTAGGGCCTTCCTATGAAGGAGCTGGCGCATCGCAGCATTGATCTGGAGAGCCTGTTGGATTTCTACGAGAAACTTGGATCGGAGGTGATGAAGCACTTTGATCCGCAGGTCTCAACCACCGCGGATGTGGTTCGACAGGCGGTGATTCCTCTTTCGCGCGTGGGCAACGGTGGAGTGGCTTACACAGACTACCTGGTGATGGCAGGCAAACCAAGCAGACAGATGCCGGACTGCATGGTGACTCACACATGGTCTAGTTTGTTTCTCCACTTGGTGGCGGCAGTGGTGTCTGACGCATTAGAACTTGATGAATACCACTATATAGCAGCGAAGATCAGTGAGGGCAAGCTGGCGACAATCAGACACAGGCTGGTAGAGAAGGGTGTGCTGCAGAACCGCTACTGGATTTGCTGCTTTTGCGTGAATCAACACGCCAGCATTTGCAACGGTGTAGGCAAGGCTCCTGGCGACCCAGCGGCTCTTGCACGTTGGGAACGGAATCGGCGAGACACCGCGACAGGACATTTGCTCAGCTTCTGCACATGCTCAGAGCCCAAGGTGTTGAACGATCAGCCAGACAGGTGTGAGTTGAACAAGTTCCACGTGATGATGTTGTGGTTGCAACGATCCAACCCGAAGTTTCGTCAACTCGTCGCAGTGGATTGTGATTTTTCGGTCTTTGAGCGCGCCTGGTGTGTCGCCGAGCTGGTGGCGGCGCACAATGCAAAGATGCCTCAAAGTGTGTCTGCGCAAGAAAGACAAAACAGTTTTGTTGTTACACCCGTAAAAAAAGAGGGGAAACAGTTAACTTTGAGTGGTTGCTACTTGTTTCACCCGAAAGAATGTAATTAATTATTCATCGGGATGACCTCTATTAATTTCTTATCTTATCCTTTTTTGATGTTTTTATGGCCCCTTCAGGTATGAAAAAATCGGCTACCGCCAAAGGTGTTTTTTGTTTAAGCGTAGTTTTTACGGAATAATACATAAATCAGAACGCAATTGAACGCAGTCTGAACGTAATGGAACGCAATCTGAACGGAGAACGGTTTCGCACGGGAAACAACGTACATATTACGATCTTTAAAGTCTTTGTCATGAACCTGAACGGTCTTGAATGCTTCATTAGTGGTTTGCTGTGGTTTTGTTAAATAGGCATATTTTCCCCAAGAAAAAATTGTAACGGTTTTTTATCGGCTGTGAGAATTATTATTCTCCAAAACAACGAGTATACTAATCATAATATAATAAATTAAATATTTTCAAGGTGTAACAGTTATGTACCGTTGGGTTTGCCTTTGGTCGATTTCCTTTTTCATTGCTGTCTCACGCATCTGCACAAGTAGACTTTGCAGAGTAGTAAACGGCAGCATGCTGTTTGTCCAGGAGATACTCGGAACATCCCCTCATGGCCCCAGCAAAACCCAGCAGTGGAAAGTGAGTGCAACCCTAAGATGCAGTCGCCCTAAAAGACAAAGGCGCGAGGCGCTACAGAAATCCCGGCCCCTCTCGGCCTGTAAGACCGGATCATTGATAGGGATAGTTGCACCGCCTCAATTTGTTGTACACCTACAGAAAGCTATGTGAAGAATGGTGACAACTGGCAACCAAGGGAGCAGCGGAGGCGAGGCTTTGCACCTTATGATTCTTTAGCTTTAAAACTGTGGGTTCCAACTTGAATTAGAAACATGATGCCGTAATCCAAACTGGGGAACGGCAATTAATAGTTGCTGTGACGTCTTGTGAATATACTGGTTGTCAAACAGTCAGACAAGTCATCACAAATCCACTAGTCCCATCCCCCGATACTAAACACATCTAAACACCCCATTCTACGGTCCCAAACATGTGGTTTCATCATGTTTCATCCCCTTGTAAACCATGCTTTCTTGGGCATGTAACTCATATTGAACGGGGGAAGAAATTACCCCACTCCAACAGCCACTATGGCGCTACGAGGTATGCCTAAGATGCAACAAAGCCTTTGACCTCGACGCCGAAGATCTGTCGATCTACGGGAAGCTCACGAATCTCTCCGTGGCCAATAGCCTGTCCTCAAGACCCGAAGACAAAGAGATGGTCAACTTGGCCTTGTCGACTTGTGTGTGTGTCCAAAGATGGATGAGAATGACATGGTACACCCCAAAAGATTGCCATGATTATATGATTGTAGGTTGATGAACCTGCGGAGTTTGGGGACACTATTCAGACAACTTGGGTGTGTCAAACTTTGGGTGCCACGCACGAACAGTATTTGGTGGTGCAGTTGGGATGAGATTTATGCTAGTATAACAATGATGTTGTAACTCCCACAAGTTCGGATATTCCCATACATGTTATTATTTAATTTAGAACTTGGAACCGCATTCCCAAGTACACTACACCCCAAAGCAACCCCACTGTGAGATACTGTGAATGGTTTTGGCAACTTTTGCGACTCAATGCTTTTGAACCATGTAGGTGTGATGATCATACCAATCGTAGGTTGTACAGGCACAAAATCACGGTGTTGTCCAATCGTTCGAGATCGAAGTGAAGGCCTTGGAACACCTTCTGCTGCCTGGGGGCACCTTCAAAGTAAGCGAGCGTTCAAACTGTTGGGAGAATACATGAGAAAATTAGAGAAAAGTTCGTTAAGTAAGTTGAGTAGGAAGAAAATAAAAGAAAATCATAGAACTACTGGTTGAGTGTGGGGTACTCCGTAATTTTGCTAGGGTTTCTTCATAGGCCTCATAAGATCAACACTTGTCACTTTCGAGGTCTTGTCGCAGATCTCCAGTGTGCCAGCCTTTGATGCAGAGTTGCAATTGCTGATCTTCGGCAATCGAGGCATTGTGGAGTGTTGCTGTGGTGCTGTGGTGTTTTTTTCTTGGAAAAAAAGGGATATGCATGACCTCACTGTGACCTCACTGGAATCATGATGAATGTAGGGGAATCATCCCCAAATGGCCCAGTTAAATATTATGATTTACCAGGATATGATCAAAGACTAAGGGGGTATAGGTCAAAACTTGAGTACCAATGGAGCTAGATGGACACCATCCATCTTTGTCCATTCATAGGGTGCAATAGTTTTGATCCATACCCAAATTGCCAAATTGGCTTCCATTTTGCCTATTGCAAAGTCATGGCAAGTAGTTCAGTTTGGCATGACAGAGATGTTGCGTAGATCGTGACAGTTGACGCATCATGAGTCATGACACATCCCTATGCCCTAGTGCTCCAAGTATCTTCTGACGTGTTAAAGCACCCAAAAACATCACCAGTTTTTGACCAGTCTCAGAAGGGCGGAGCTGTAGAGCCGGCAGGTCTCCTGAAACAGAAGTTCTTTGGCTTTGACAGCCTGATTCCAGCAGCCAGAACGGCTCGCAGGCTTTGTAGGATTGCAACGCAGAACAATATTGTATAGATTTGCAACGATTTGTATGTACCTGGACCTTCCATCAAAGTAAACATGGTGTTTTAAGTTACAACTGTTTTCCCGCTATACCCGCTTTACCCGACAAGTCTAGTACTAAGTTTTTTTTTAAAGGTTACTTTGAGTGTCTTTGGATGCACGGAAGGCATATTTTCAGGTGTGAAAAACGTTAAGAGGCATTGGCAACCGGCAAAATACAGGGGGAGACCACTAGTTGTCAGATCTCGCATCCAGCAGGCTGAAATAGGAATGTCAATAGGAATTGGGATATCCTTATCTTATATTATACAATACTTATTATAATTTATACATGTTTCTCTTCTTCCAAGTGTTTGGCTTTGATATCCACTAAATTCACCAAAATCAGTTGGAAGATCCCTTGAAAAATGCCAGGCTTCGTGTCGCCGTTGTTGTTTCCGTTTCAAGTTTTCAATCGCTGCAGTGGTTGCCGCTCGCGTTTTCTGGCAGCCACTCCGGCCGGAGGTGAACTCACCAGAGATGAGACATCTCCCTTCGATGGCCAGAGTTCATCGAACAGCCTGGGCGAAGCAACAGTTGAATGAGGGAAGTAGCCATCTTAAGCCATCTTAAGCCATCTTAAAAACATGGGAAAATGATCATCAGAGGTTTTTTTGGCAAGTTGTTACTCGTGATTGGTGAATTCCCGTTCATGATGGTGGGATGAAAAAAACGCATAATTTATCATATATGCAATGTTTTGACCATGTTTGTGTGGGATTACAAGGTACTGCTACTATCATGCAACACCATGCAGTGTGGCGATGTGAATCACATACAGACATGTACGGGCACGTATGAACATGGGCAAAGGTGCAAGCAAGCAAGTGCTAGTAAGAATGCAGTCTAGCGTATGCAGTGTTTGCCACTGTCCATGGTTCCATGGTTCCCTTCTATGTGTTCCTTGTTCTACTTTCCGACTCTAGAGTCCGCAGTATCATGCGAGATGTTGTATCCCGATGCAATATAGATCAACATGGTGCAAAGCGGTAGCACACGATTTTGGGATATTTTGGGACTCCCGATCGATCCATATTCAACATCGTCTTTTTTCAGGATACGAGGCACAAAAAACGACCAGATTTTGGGATTTTGTTTGTCGCATCCATCTTGATCAGCAATCTCAAGCCTGTCTCAATGAACTTTGCAGCTTTGCGATCTGCAAAATCCGCCACTCACCGAAAGTTTGGTGAGACAGGTGGTCTTCCAACCGCCCCTTTTTGCCGTGCGGAACATTTTGGACAGGGCTTCATGCCGGGATTTGCATCAGCAAAAAGGAGAAAGGTTTGCTGCGGTGCCACATCTCAAACGTGCTGCTTTGGCTTCATTCAAGGCCCATCATTCTGGCCAAAATGATAATGATATCAAGAGCTTAAAGGACCGTTGAGTGAAGGGCCAGTCGGTTTTGGAGTGATATTGGCGTGATAAATCTTGCATCATTGGCCAGGTGCAACCATCTGCAGCCGCTGCTCCAGATGTTTAGAATTGAAGCATGGAAAAGAAGCAGTTTCAGCCAACTCCAGTTGAGAAATGGGGGAAAGACGAGCCCCCACCCCAACAGCACGTTTGATTAAAGATATACGATTTATATTGGGATAGGGATACATTTGGAACATAGGGCAGCAGTCAGTAAGGCAATTGCGATGTCTAACATATCTTCCAAATGGGGAGCCAAACAGCGCCAGATTCCGTCAAAACTACTGGGTGGACGAGGGCCAGATTGGAATCCTGCTCAAAACTCCAAGACGCATGGGCAAAGGTCGGCACTGCACGGGCCTTTAAGTTTGAGCCTCTACCCGCAGCATGGCTCTCTTTACAACACTGATGCATGCTGATGTGAAATACTCCAGCCACAGAAACCATGTTGGTCAATCGAAAATCAAATTCCACAGTCCCTACCTGAAGTTATACTCTCTGCGTATGACATCTCATCCGACCAAGATCAAGTCTATCAAGTCTTCATCTCCATATTTTCCGCATGATCACTGTCATCATTTTCCGAAGAAATCGCGGCATTTTCTTCGCTTCTTTGAGCACCTCTTCAAAGGCACGGTACGGCACTCGGGCTAAATGGAGGTGTTGTGGGGAGGCTCCATTTACATCTCCCTTAAACGATGTATAGATGTCAGAAGGTATAACGAATGTAAGGTGACAACATGTGACAACAGAACCGGAAGTTAAGAAACAGAAACCGGTGGTTGTTCCTCAGATATCTCAGATGATATGTTTTTGTAAAGAGAATCTATTTACATCTTCTATGGCTTTATGTATCTAATATTTGGTTGCTCAGTGGTTCTGTTCCACCATCTGCCTCGAGGTGACACCTGGCTGAAGAAATGGATTGGCAAGGTGAAACAGCCTGGTGTCCTTCTCAGAAAACAGCCAGTGAAATGCATGTCGCATGATGGAACTGAGGGGTGTTCAGCGTTCCTTCTAAACGCCTTTTTTGATGAAATACAGCGAAATAGAAAAAACAGTTTGATAACCTCGGCATCCAATGTTTTCCATGCTTGTTTCATCTATGCCCGGCAGTTGTAAGTTGGTTTCTAATCTTGTGACGCCATCTAACTACTGGTATATCCACCATCCTCGGGGGCTCAGGATGTGGGATTCAGACTACGGCTGGGCACCATGCGATGCCAGGTGTGGCACGGTGAAGTTTGGGGTTTGTAGGTGAACACACTGTGGGATCACATGGCAGAAATCCATCCCCTGGCGCTCAATGGGCACAGCTAGAGATGGAGGATTTTCCATTGGCATGGTTGGACTAGTAGGGTATAGCAAATCGTGGTTATCAAGAGACTTCGTGCATTTCAATTCAGGTTGATACACGTATATTTAGAATTATTTACAAATACATAAAAATAGTATAATGTCAATATATATATATATATATATATAATAATCATAATCAGAAGATGAAGAAGAGTAGATATTTAAAATTAAAAAATGAAATAGTCGTTATAACAATAATTAACAATAACAAGAATCATAACAATAATGATAATATATATATATATATATTATAGAAATGCTACTGTATGTAATGTATGTATGTATGTATGTATGTATGTATGTATGTATGTATGTATGTATGTATCTATGTATCTATGTATCTATGTATGTATGTATGTATGTATATATACATATATATATACATATATATATATATATATATATGTTTTGAGGATATGCTGTCACTTTTGCTTTCAGGACTGATGCTTCCCGCATTGGTGCGGGCGTCAGAACTGATGCTGTCGCTGTTGAGTTCTTGAGTCGGTCATGTTGGAATCGAATTCAGTCGTGGCATTTCCAAATCGAATGATTCCAATACCAATTTCGAATAATTACCGTAATCATGTGTCATTTTGATTTTGGTAGTCTTATGCAATTATAGCACTACGTTTTTCATAACATGCCTATAGTCGTTAATCTTAGATGTTGATGCCAATCCCACTCCACTGGTGGAATCTTCTGCGGGTTCTTTCCCTTCGCCATCCCAGGTGGATACGAACAGATGAACAACTTGCAGGGATGGAAGTATCACGAGGTCGCCATTTGAGAGTTGCGATATGTTGCCAAACTCGAATGGTTTTGTCCATGGAATAAAGAACTGCAGCTGAAAAGTGGAAGGCAACAAGGGTTGGGAACATACTATACTGGTTGGTGGTTTGGAACATTTTTTTCTTTTCCGTTTCATATATGGGGTCATCATCCCAACTGACGAAGTCATATTTTTCAGAGGGGTAGGTCAACCACCAACGGCATGGACTCCCAGGGTTTTCACCTATGGCTGGTTTGCCCCACCTCCCAACACGCCCAGGCCGTGCACTACCACTACCAGCCTTGGCAGGTGAATGGATTCTGCTGGGAAACCACGTGGCAGAATCTGATTCCAAACGATTTTTTTTGGGGGCCAATGAACAAGATGCTGGGACCAATGGAACTACTCCAAGAAGATGGTCGATGTTTTGGTGGTAAATCATCCTGAAACCCCGGTATACAATGCTGAGAATTTTGGGCACCGGCCCCTGATGTTCAGACAAAAACATATTTTTGCCAAAGCAGATCCCTACAACCTTAAGTTGCTGTGCGAGGCAAAGACTCGCTCTATGGACCCACCGGTGGTGCAACTCAGGCAAGGCGTCAAAGTCTTGCTGAGAAGCTTCTGTTTTTGAACAGCAACCTCAACATGCTGTGTTTCACGATGAGATGTGTAGGTGTAGATACTTCAGATACCCTTTGGTAAACAAACATAGCTATTAAACATGGTGATGTTCCATAGTTGTGTAAACGTTTACCAAGAGGGTATCTTAGGATAAGGGGTTTCAGCTTTCTACATGTGTTGGGCTGTCCTTAGATCAATGACAGGCCGGCGTCCTCGTTGTTTTTCTCCGAAGGCCTGGGACCTGACAAGTCGCGCGCAAGCGAGGTTTGTAAGGTGCTATAGGCTATAGCCAATTATAATGTGGAGATATTCATATATTCATTCATTCATATATAATCATTTATATATAATCACGAAAGCTAGCGTCAGCTAGCTGGAGTCTTCTTGCTTTAGCAAGTATTCCGGGGGCTGCTCAAGGACATCACGTGATTTTTCACGCGAAAGGGGGGGCCCCCCAACCCCACCACCATCACCATCATCAGCATCATCGTCATCATCGTCATCGTCATCGTCATCGGTTTCGTCATCGTCATCGTCATTGGCATCGTTCTCGTCATCGTGATCATCATCATCATCATCATCATCATCATCATCATCATCATGATCATGATCATCATCATCATCATCATGAGCATCATCATCATCATCACCTCATCATCATCATCATCATCCTCCTCATCATCATCCCGATCATCTGCCGCATCCGCTTCATCTGCAGCACCATCATCATCATCATCACCATCATCATCATCAACATCATCATCACCATCATCATCATCATCATCATGAGCATCATCATCACCATCATCGTCATCACCATCATCATCATCGTCATCATCATCATCGTCATCATCATCACCATCATCATCATCGTCATTGTCAGTGTCATTGTCTTCGCGGAAACGCCACCGACATTTCCCTGCTGACACTGAAGATACGTCTTCTCTTCCTTCTTTCTCCTACCCCGCTAGCTTTCGTCATCCACCCCCGGCCTCAAGTATAATATATAATTTAATATGATATAATATACTTTAATATAATACAATATGTATTAATATAATATAATATAATTTCAATTTTTTATATAATATAACAATGTAATATTATTTAATATGATATAATATAACACAATATATAATATAATATAGTTTAGTAATATATAATTTCAAACAATATAATATAATTTAATATTATATTATATTAAATTATATTTTAATATATTATATGAACTTTTATAAAATTTTATTTAATATAATATAATATAATGTAATTTAAATTAATTTAATATAACATAATATCATTTAATATCATATATAAGATCATATATATATATATATGTATATATACATATGTATATATTCACGTTTGAGTATACCCAATTTAATCAATGTTGAACATAATGAATCATAATGATGAGGATAATTATACATGTTAGTAAGTTTTACCACTTGGATTTTTTTCTCAGTGGTCATCCTGAGGCGCAGGGGATGACTTTGAACAAGATGTGAGGTGCCGCCCTGATCATCTGGACGGAAAAGGGGCAGTGCCGTGCATCACCGTTCGCCTTTTGGAATCAAACGTGGCTGCTTGGGAAATCCACTATAAATGGGCATTGAACTGCTAAAAACATCTTCCGTGACTATATTTAATAATTTAATAACATTGAATATTCAAAGGGGAAACTGTCTGAGGTCATGCTACTTTAGTACTTGAGGGCCTGCCTTCAGCCACTGATTTTGGAGGTTTGTGTGTTGCCTTTCCCTTCGCTGCCAATCCCCTCCTCCCTTACATCCTGTCAATTGTCTCATAGTTGTTTTCTATCACGAAACCGCTCAGTTGCCAAGATCATTGCTACAACAGCAGCTCCTACATTTTCTTAGCCGCGTATACCTTTGTTGCATTTCTTTCCATTAAACACTGACATGTTATTGTGTCTTGTTCCCAGAATACCAACATGATTCTTCCAACATTCTTATGCCAACATTCCACTCCCCCAATCTTTTGAGCCGTTTTCTGCTGCACTGCTTGACTCGTCTTTTCGCTGCATTCTTCTCGACTGAATCTCTTGGATCGTTCGATGGACTGGGACATTTTTTGAAGCACCTTTTTCAGGATCCTCCACCCCTCTACACTCTTCAGTAAGCTAATCCTTGGCAGCATGTCCTGCAACGTTATGGTCTCCAAAGCTGCGTTGGAAAGCCTGGGACTTGGGCCTTTCCCTCACAGGCTGGCGCAGCTGTGTTTCATGATACTTCCAGGCCTCAGCTCCCTTCTGGACTCCTGGATGACGAAGAAGACTTCCATGTCGGCGTCTGGGGCAGGGTGGAAGTTGCGTAAGATTACAATCAGCATTGGATAGGCAATGGTTGTCAGATTTTGTCAGATTTTGTGGCTTTGCTACTTTTGGCTGCCCAAAGTAAAGTACTCTCTCTCGCAGACACCGAAAGATAAACTCTTAGTCTTTCAGGACAATACTTGTAGGGAAACCTGTTTACGCAGTCTGGCACTCCAAGCGATGCGTTTGCCCTTCATCGCAATTTCTTCACGAATCACGTGAGAACTCAATGAAGTTCACCATCAGTAGGACAACTCCATCTTTGTGGGGTAAATCAGCCACTAAAGTGCTGGTAGACGTTCGTTCCTCAATCATCCTCAGACTTTGTGTCCAGTGTTTGATGGATAACCCCTCAATATTCCAGTTTAGTACCATTGGGGGGTCATATATGTTGCTAATTTACCCCAATACCCGTAGTACCCAGTGGTAATTGAACCTATGTAGTCATGGAAACTGACGCATTTTAAGTGATTTTCCCATTACCACGTTTGATTGCCGGAAGTAAATTGGACCATATTTAGGCGGTATCTTCCAAGTGATCCAAGTGATGGAGAGTCCCCATCACAAATCAAACATAAACCTTCTTCGAATCCCATTAGAATCCCATGGGAAAATCATCAATTAGCTTGTGATATGGCAACTGGTTTAGATGGAAAAACATGAGGCAACAATAAGAAACATATCATTCCCATGGGAAAAAAAACATATCCCACTAAACATACTTACCACCATTACCACCATAACCACCTAGCTAAACCTCACTAAACCACCCAGCTTTCGAGGTCAAGACGCGCATCACTCGCGAGGACCGAGCCAATGCACAGCGATTCCGTCATCCCATGGCCCCCAACCAGGCGGGAACTGAAGCGAAACTTGGGGAATCTGAAGCAAATTCAAATTAAGTTAATGGGAAACTTGTACGTTAGAACATGTTAGAACCACTAAGTTTTTTTTGTTTTTTTTGTTTAATGAGATATGTTGTGGAATATGTATATATATATATATGAACATGATATGGGGTTTGTTCGAAAATAAATTGCAAATGTCAATTAGCCAGTTGAATTTTCGGGAAGACTCGTTTTGAAACCATGGGATGGAACGATGGGATCGTCCTGATTGAATGATTAAAATGATTGATTGATCTGATGTATCCATTTTTTCTGATTGAATGATTCTGAAAGGTCCTTTTCTTTGCTGATCTTAAATGTGGCAACGGAAAATCCCTCCACGTGTAGAGATGTTTCCTTTTTAAAGTGAAGTTTCAGCAGTACCTTGAAGTCGAGCCGAACCAAAATTGATGGTCAGACTACCTTGACCAACAGATTTCATGAGCCATGTGGGCCTGCCTGCATTGGACAGGTTCGCAATTCCGTTTAATCATTGGACTGAAAAGTTCTGAAGCTCAAGGGTCCAATACCCAAAATAACAGCTTTTGCATTGCTGACCAACAGCTCATTCCCTTGAATTAGGGCTTAGTTGGATGATCCTGCTACTTAGAGAAGCTTAATAAGTTCAGCAAATTGTGTTTCCCAAATTTATAACTGCTCCACTGAAAAAAGAACAAATGGTAAGAGTAATTTTATCCCATCTATGCACCAGATCCCAAAGCCAACGCCCAGGTTCAACATCCGACATTGCAGGCCCAGTTTGGTATGGGCCAGGCGCGATATCAACATGGCGGGCCGCATTTTAATGGGGGAATTTTCCAACACACCATGTTTCGTTACCAGAGTTTAATTGTGATGAAAAGTGAGTGATAAAAGCGCGTCGTGTATTGTTATATAATGTTATCAGAGCATCTTGGTAAGATTGCAGTGATGTTTTTTTTCTTTCACGATCTCAAGCTGAGCGCAGGAATTTCAGACTGGGTCTTGCAGGTTGTTGCTGGAGTATCTTGGGATTGTCACTAGGGCTCTGAGAAACATCAAGGACAAAAGAGAAACAGTGAAGAGTTTGACTCTTGTTTGATTCTTTCGTTTCTGAAGATAGTTGGACCCCAGTAGCAACAGGTTGCATGTCCTACACGTCCTCCTGTGGGGGCCTCAGGGAAAGAGAAGTGACAGGGAGAAGGAGTTGCCTCTAGATCCCAGCACTTGCATGGTTAGGAAGAGGAAGGTCACCAAAATACTCTAAAATACTTCCCCATGTCATTTTGGCCATGAAAACCTATATTTTGTGAAGCAGTTGGGTTTCTTGGTGAGGGCACTCACTTGCCAAAGGGAGCGAAGATGGGTGGTGCAATTCCAAGCCCCCAGCACAAGGGACAGGCTGGGGCTGGGACTCTTTTGTTGTGTGTTTACTTGTAGTCACAGGGAGTGGAACGGCAGAACCATTAACGTCTCGTTTGCTTATTATATTTAGACATTGAGTGTATTACTAGAGTTTTACATAAACTGACTAATTATTCCATTTCAGCAGAAACATACGCATAATGTTTGTTTAGGAAACCTTGTGAGTCAAGCGCTTTACTATTTTGGTGGACCCAGCTGTTGCTGCTACAGATCACCTAAACTGGTTCCAGCGAAGTCATCCAATGGCAGGCTCCGACGATGGTTCAGGCACGTGGCGCGTTGTTGTATGGACGACTTGGTTCTTTGGCGGATGGTAGTCATAGTTTGTCAAAACATATAATAGGGGGATTTACCCCCATTATCCCCCATGATGTGGCATTTTTTTGACAGAACATGACACTTTATTTACTTTGGAGTTGGGGCACGCCCATTTGGAGGGTCCCTTCATTGTCATGGGGGGTAGCCCCTTGCATCATCCAGTCGTGGATGACCGTGATTTATGATGGAAACCCAGGAAACCCATGGGTGAGTTGGTGACCCCCCATGACTTCAGAAACTTTTCGGGTTGACCTTGAGGCTACGACGAAGGCTAAACGTCGAACACCAAAAACCATCTATTCGATTATTCGACGTTTCATTCCCCATAAAAGATGGACAGGTAATTCATCGCTATTTACTGTTCTATACACCTATATATAAATTACCTTTTCTAGAACTATAGTAAATAGATGGTATTCAAAAAAAGGAGTGGGGATAAATAGCTAAACTGTCTATTTTCTGTTCTATTTTTTTTGGGGGGGTGTTTTATACACCTATTCTTGGGGGGTTCACCAACCAGGGCACCAGGGTCAGTTTTTGATCGCCCACGTTGCAGGTCTCTGCACTGGCTGAGTTGTGGCAACCGAAGACTCCAGGGTCATTGGCACCTCCCACGGAGGATGGGATGTGGATGGGATGTGGATGGGATGATGGAACCCCCAGTTCCGGTTGGTGGTTTGGAACATTTTTATTTTCCGTATATTGGGAATAATCATCCCAACTGACGAACTCATATTTTTCAGAGGGGTGGCTCAACCACCAACCAGGTGATTGGGAATGTCATAATTCCAACTGACTTTCACTCCATCATTCTTCAGAGGGGTGGCGAAAAACCATGCTCAACCACCAACCAGCCATTCAGTGAACTTCACCAGTTCCTTCATCCCGGGATGATCCTCCAAGGGCATGGAACTGGGGTATACCGAGTTTTTATGGCCATTAATCCATAGTGCCATAGGGAAACTTAAGCCAACAAAAATGCTGGGAAACGCCATCTGAATCCCATTAGCCATGGGACATTAACATACATAGATGCTCCTAATACCAGTCTCGACCTGTGATGTGGAGTTGACCTGAGAGTATCTGAGAGTCGAAGGCCATGAACGTTTCAGTCATGTTGAGGTGAGAAGATCATCAAAGAAATAAATAAATTGGTTCACTTGAGAACAACAAGCTCTTTTTAACAGATCATCATGGTAACTTGAACAAATATGAATAATAATAATAATGAACATCACCTTCTTTTTGTTTCCAATGATCCATGCAGGTTTCGCCAGGGATTACTGTTGGTCAGGTGGATGCAGGGAAGCTCAGCATATGTGTCACTAGTGATCTGGATTCATCTTGCGCCCCTTGATATCCATCCATGGAATGATATAGTCCAGGTTGGCCGCATGAAATGATCATGATACACCTTCCACGATATGTAATGGTGTAATGATATGCTGGTTGGTGGTTTGGAACATGAATTTTATTTTTCCATATATATTGGGAACAATAATCCCATTTGATTAATATGTTTAAGAGGGGTGGCTCAACCACCAACCAGTGTGTAATGTGGCAAACACTTCAATGCCACCATCCCAGAAACCATGACCTGCTCAAGGTCTGGGGCATGGTTTGCACTCGCGCAGAGTGGCGCATCGATGAGGTTCGAGAGAAGTTGCAGGCGCATTGCCATGGGTTTTTGCTGCGCTTGATAGGATGAATTGGATCTTAATGTGGGTTTCAATTTGTTCAAATGGGTTCAATTTTTGGGCTAACCAATCGGGTTTTGATGGGGTTTTTAATGGGGTTTTAATGGGCGTAATGCGGTCTTGATGCAGGTTCAATCGGGTTTCAAGATGTTTAAAGGCTCATTATATATGATGACTATACTGGGTGTGTCCTCAAAAAATCAAACATCACAATGTGCGGCATTTTTTCTCTGCGGGAAATTAGGTCTTAACTCTTGGATTCTAGGGGTTTCCCTTTGGGTATAGATGGGTCAATACTTATGGGACCATCAGAAGAGGAGTTTGAATCTCATTGTCAACACTTATTTGAGCTATCAGCTTATCAGCCCAATTTTGCTGTAAAAGCTGGGACTTACATGGGTGAAGTGACCACTCTCCATACATATATGATTTCTATAATTATATATATATATGAATGATGATATTAATATTAATATGGATAACAACGATGATGATAAATAATAATTTAAATATATATATATATATATATCAGAATAGCAACACTAATAATAACATATAATAACAGTATATATATATATATATATGTTTATATAGTTGTGTATAATCATATAGTATTAGGTGTTATGCTGTTCATATCCTGGGCGCCGGGGGTTCAGTCCCGTTTTTCATCGACGAGGCCTCCATGGGCCGGCCGTTGGTCTCACCCCCCTTCGCTGCGCGTGGCTTGTTGCGAGCCTCAGGGGCGCCACATGGTGGTGAACCCATAGGAAAATGGGAAAACCATAGGAAAACCCATAGGAAAATGGAGGTTTACCCTCTAAACTAACATAGCTATGGAAAATCATCATGTCTAATAGGTAAATCAACTATTTCTATGGCCATTTTCAATAGATATGTTGAACTACCAGAGGGTAGGATTGAATGAAATTTAAAGCACGGACTTTTTTTGATTGATCACCAGCTTGGGATTTCATGGGATATATAACTAACAATCTGATATGTGGGGTATTCATATGACCTACTTGGAGTTGGGATTGTTAATGGGTATATGGGATTCCAACCTTCGCACTTGTCGGTGGAACTGTTTTCCCAATGATCTTTGTGGATCGAATACGTTCTACCCAGGTTTCGTTTGAGGGGTATTCGTTCTATCATTTGAGGGATGAATGTAAACCAGGAAACTTAATGAGACACCTGTTGGGAAGGGTTGTTCAAGCTTGTTTATAGCATCCATTTCTATGCAATCACAACTTGGGGTCGCATAGAAACAGAAAATGGGGATGGTCAGAAGGTTGCAGTTCGAGATGGTTGAATAAAACAGGACAATGGAAAATCATGGAAATTCCGAACTACATGGAGGTCTGTAGCTGGGAAAATCAGCTGTAAATGGGGATTTTCCAGCGCACCATGTTTGATTACCGGAGCCTGGTTCGCTCTCCCCACAGAAGTCGCCATTTGGCACCACCCACTTTGGGTGAAGAAAGATGTTTACGGCGGAAATACTATAATGCCATCCCCCTAATATGAATTCCCCCAAAGTGGTTCTATGTGTAAATCACCTACTAAACCATGGTTT
>Ga0126342_10009495_pt1 | contig 17438 bp, 20 predicted proteins | sample Cyp1metagenome_FD_92528 | JGI IMG/M metagenome (GOLD analysis project Ga0126342, IMG submission 92528) | Coral microbial communities from Lord Howe Island, Old Settlement Bay, Australia - Cyphastrea 1 metagenome | ecosystem: Host-associated > Invertebrates > Cnidaria > Coral ... | reverse complement strand
TACATGTGCAAAAATCGAATATTCTAAGTGCACTGGTTTTACCCCGGGGACATATGGTTTTAAGGATATTCTAACTGCATAGTCAATAAAATCGAATATTCTATGTGCTAGTCCACTAGTATAGGGGTTCTCGACGCGGCGGAGAGGCTTCGAGACAAGCTTTTGGAAGCTTCCCGGGCATCAGTTGCCAAAGACCAAAATGGCAAGGCTAGCAAGAGAAAGTCTCGCTCGTCTGGGAAGCCTGGCAAGCCTGGCAAGTCGGGTTGGGCAACAAGGAAGGGGAAGACAGAAGACAACAAACCAGAAGCCAGAAAAGACGCCTGCTGATGCCCATGCCGAGCTATCCAAGAATGTGAAGCTGAAGGTTACTTAGGATTGTCCAAGGCCAAGGAAAGCTGCCAGAGGCTTCATGCAAGGATATGCAAGGTGAAGATGCCTAGTGTTTGATGAAGACTGCATCCTTGGGGGCTGCTACAGCCCAGGGGGCTGCTACAGCTGGGGAAGCTGCTCCATGTACGGTGGCATCCGGTGGCGCACAGTGATGCCAACATGGTTTCATACGGCATGATACTGGCCTGTAGGTTTGTAGGGGTAGGCAATTTTATTAAAGCTAAGTTGCTTGCGCCTTGGCTACGTCTCCCACGCAGGGCTGTGGAGAATCGTGAAAGTATTTAAACATATACGATCTTTTCAATTAGCAGTGTTATATTTACATTGATCAAGGAATGCAGCAGATGCCTAGACTTGTGTCATCTTGTGTCCAAATGCTGTTTTTCATATACTGCTACATTGCACATGTTCTCGACACTTCGTTCATTTGAATTCAAGGGTTCCCGCCTGCAGGGGACGTAGACCAATAGCAATGGGGGATCGGCTCTTTTTGTCGCAGCACGTCGCAGCGCACCAGACCAATTGCAATGTGGGATCCGCTCAATATAGCACAACGCAGCAGTTGTGGCTGTTTGGCAGCATGAGCATTTGTTGCTGCTGCGCCGCCGCTGCTGCTGCACCCCCGCAGAAGTTGCCCCAGCTGCTTGGCCTGTGTCTTGGGCTGGGGAAGGAATGCTGGGTATACTAAACCAATAGTATGGTAGGGGCGAGAAGCCAACAAAAGTGACAAATGCGAACCCCCGAAGTTCTCTGTTAACGATGACCCAACATTGGTGTCTAAACAGGTTTGCTTTGTCAAATATTTACATCAGGGGTCATGTCCATACAGGCACGCATGGTGCTGATTAAAATGAAGTTGCAAACTTAGGGCATCCGAGGTGGTGCCGGTCATGCCCACCACAACTAATTGCATACCAGATCATACCCGTGCGTATGTCCAACTCTTGTACGGCTTGAAATCCGATGGTGTGGATGGTTTGGGCAAGAAACTAATTGCACTATGATTGTCAAAACGAACGAACCCATGAACGATCCGTGTAATTGTTCTACTTTCGGAAACGCCCTGAAACTATAGCCGCCTCTAACAGGTCGCAGTGGCGATGGTCAGTCAGCGGGTTTCCGGAGAGTCCTGGAAAAAGTGCGCATTGAGTGGTGCTGCTGGGAGAGCACAGCTTCATTCAACATTGTTCTTTAGCAATTTTGATGAGCCCGATTTAAAGGATGTACACGATGTTTCCTACTGGCGGGGTTAAAAAACAATTATATAATATATAGATATGTGACATGATATAATCAGATTCAAAAAGAATTTCGTGTATAAAAAAAGGCATTACACAAACGAATCAGCATCGAAAGTGTTTCAACCATGAGAACACTAGAATTTGGGGGGCTATTTTTTTGGATTTGATTTCCAAGCCATTGACAGAGCAAGCGGAAAAATGGAACGAGATGAGGGTTGGACCTGACCCCACCCCTCCCCTTAAGGGGGTGGTGATGATGGAACTGATGCTTGAATTGTCTGGTTTGACACGACAAGAAGGACTGGTAGTCCGAGGAGGTGCAACTTCCAAGGACTTTAAAGGTGTCGCCAAGGTACTTGTCAAACGATCACAATCCTGGACAGGACGTGCGCCTACATCTACATTGCATGGAAAGTCGAGTGGGAAGGGCCCCGGAAATTGGGAAGTACACATCTTCTTCTGCAAAGGGTTTGTATCCACCTTCAGCTTACACCGCCTACCCCGATGGGGAGGACGTTGATGAGAGCAACATTGGGATGAACATTGGCATGATGAACAAACTTGGAATGAGGATGAATCCTACGCTAGTCTTCTTGGAGGAATTGAAGATGAACCTCAAGCAACTGTGGTGAGGATGACTATGACTACTTCGATGATGTTGATGAGCACGAAGCAATGGCATTGAACGGTTTGATGGATGTCGAAGATGCAGACGAGAAGCAAGCTGGTGATGCGATTCAACTGCAATTGGCAGCTCATGCAGCTTTTGGCAAAGCCAAGGGCAAGGGCAAGTTTCGCCAAAAAGGCAAACCTGGCAAGGGCAAGTTGGTTTGCTCTCATATTACCTTGAATGGCTCTACAGCAATTCGCCGGGTGTGCAGATCTACACTGCATGCGGAGACTTATTCCCTGCTGGTGACAAACTCAGAGGAGTGATCGCCGAGTTGAAGGGCCAGATGTGGAGCCGACAGAAGTGGGAAGAGGATTCAAGGATGTGCATACCACATCTTGCTTTCACAGATTGTCGAAGTCTTGCAGATCACCTGGCGGCCGAGATTCCGGCTCGCGTGCAAGACAAGCGGCTTGGCATTGAGCTGACCGCCATTCATGACAATTTGTGGCGTGACGGTCAGAAGACCCAGACTTCGATGAGGAACGGAGGAGACTCTATGGAATGGATTTCGGCATCCGGTTGATTTCGGATTGTCTCACCAAGTCCATGAAGCCTGATTTCATGCTGCGAGTCCTGAAGGACAACTTGTACAGAGTGCAAAAGCAAGCACAGCCGAAACGCTAGGACCCTAAGCTGATTAGCTCAGCAGCCCGATGCAAGAGAACAGCATTTTTTGGTATGGCCACATGTCACCTGTAGAACCGGTTGAGTGTCAATTTGACATCATGTCGCATTCTTTTGAAACCTGGGTTGACATGTAAATGCTGTTGCCGTTTGGATCTTAGGGCCCTTGAGTCCTGCCGCTACTTGCCAAATTGGTGGGCTGCTGACGATTCCGTACCAAATTCACGCTTTTTTATTTATTTATTTATTTATTGATTTATTTAGTTATTTATTTATTGATTGATTCATTTTTTATTCATTGATTTATTCATTTATTGATTGATTCATTTATTTATTCATTGATTTATTGATTGATACATTTATTTGTTATTTGTTTATTTATTTTTATGTTTATTTATTTATTTAATTTTATTGATTTATTTTTTTATTCATTTATTTATTTTTACGTTTATTTATTTATTTATTATTTATTTTTATGTTTTTTAATTATTTATTTGTTTATTTGATTTTTTGTTTCTTTATTTTTTTAAAATTATTTATGCATTTGTTTGTTTGTTCTTTAAATATATTCGTTCATTTATGTATGTATGTATGTATTTATTTAGTTATATATATGTATTAATCTATGTATCTATTTACTTAGGTATATATGTATGTATTTACTTATTTGTTTATTTATTTACTTATTTTTGTATTTAATGTATTCAATGTATTTATTTTTGAAAATTAACATATTTATATAACTACATTTTTTACATTTATTTATCTATTTATTCATTTATTGTTTGATTTATGTATCATCATTTCTTTAATCATTGTTTTCATTATTACACATTGTTGCACCATAGTTATACCATCAGTACACACCATAGCACATGCCAAAACGTCTCGAGGCATCTTGCCCTGACCTCTAGCCTCGGTGCGAGCCTGTGAGGTGCCTATCTATGTGATGCTGCAGTTGGATTGGCTTTCAGATGACGGCCAGTCTCTTCGCCATAAGGCGCCCCGGCGCCGGGGTCACCTTGAAGCACCGGATGCGGTCTTTTGGGTGAGAAATTGCCACGGGAATTTGAGACACAATTTGAAGCTGAAGAATATGGTTGTCATGCCATGTCATGCCTCATAAAATGATTAAATACCGTAAACACCATGATTTGTTGAGTGTTTTTCAAGAGTCTCTCCGATCTTTGCTGGGTTTTGACCCACCTGAGATTGAAACTGGATCTTCAAAACCGGGCCTTGCATGGCCTTACACAAGCTTGTTGTCTGCATATTTTCGGAGCGATCTCACACCGCCCTCACCAGAAATGATGGTTGGCAATGGGAATCATCCCCAATATGGTCTTACATTGTTAAAACTATCCAGACCATACTGTATATATAATATATATAATAATAATGATAATAACAGTAATAACAATAATAATGATGATAATCATGATCAATATAATGCAATGAGTAGTCACCTTCCAGCATCTTACAACATGTTCCTATTTGACCTGGAGTTTGCGAGGAGCAGTTGCATCGACAGCTTAGTGCAGCCAAGAGGGCTGGCATCAAGGGAGTCATGGTGCGGAAGCTCAAGCCCTTTGGGGGTCATCGATTGGGGCCATCGGTATCGACCGGTCCTTCATTGCAAGTGGATTTTGACAACATTTCTAGGGGAAATCCAGGGTTTTATATGGTTTTATATTGTTTTATTTGTACGATTTGTGGAAAGTACGGGGGTCTGGTGAAGAAGTATGGAAGTCCAGTCTGGACTTTGTGATTCTGGCAAAAGGTCAATTGTCGGTCACGTCAGCTCAGAAATTCTTCGACATCATTCTGGGTCCTTCCACCGGCCTCTTTCTCCCTGAGCTCTATCATGAAACCCTCCAAGAACTATGAGTTGGGTGTGATGACTTTCTGCCGTTGGAATTTTTCAGTTCGACCATTTTCAGGGGATGAACTCAACCTTGATCCATGGCGTTGGCTCAGCCGGGAAGCCGAGCCGCCGAGCCGCGATGCCATGGCGCCATGACAGACGTAGGGCTGTGCTCGGAGAAGGAGCGATGGCTCAATGAGGTCCCCAAGGCACCTTGGTGGGGCGAAGCAGATGAATGGCAGTTGGCTGGAGGATTTTCTTGGGTTAAGAACCACAAGAATTAAATGGATAGACAGATAGATTCAGATAGATTTGTCTTAGGGCCGGGCAGGGTGACCTGACAGTGATGGAGAGAGATAGATAGACAAATAGAGCACACATATAAAAACTTTAATGGACAATTAGATCAATGCATATGCACATACTCACGCATATTGACATACTAGAGTCTGGAATCAAATATAAGTACTGTAAATCATATAGTTTCCGTATCATATCACATCACTTCATGCAATTTCATGTCTCATATGTGATGCATACACTATACACACATATGAATAATTATATATATATATCTGCACAAGCAACCCTTCTCCCCAATATTCCCTACATTATATCTCGATTGAAACCCTGGATTAGTATTGGATCCATGCACATGCATTTTGGGGTCCCTGCATGGTAGAATTTTTCAGGTTACATTGATGATATGCATATCCCCATTCCATGATGGTAAAACCACATCTTAAATTATATTGAAACCACATTTTGGGATGGTCGGTTTGATGGTTAAATCAGTTAAATCCTCAATTGTTCATGATGAAATCCCTAGTTTGATGGTTGAATAGTGTCGAATCACGCGTCAAACTTGGGCAGTTCGCTGTCCGACAGGATCAAGCGGACGAGCTTTGGCCCCCGCCAGTGTGGCCTGGGCACTTCTGCCACTTGGATGCGATCGATTAAGATATCCGCACAATAATTACATATTGCTGCACACAGACACACACACACACACATATATATATACATAATGTATACCATATGATTGTATATTATATTTTGTTTACTATTTTAGGTGGATACTATGACATACACACACACATATATATATATATATGTATGTATGTGTATACATGCGCGGAGATGAAGACAAAGGGAAACAAACCTTCGAAGATGCCAATGCAGATCTATTAGATAAATCTTGAGCAAGAGACATCTCTGGCTGGCAAAGCTCCCCTTGAGGGATTTCGAGGGAAAAACAAACATGTCATGAAACATGTCATGAAACCACATTTGTTTTGAAATATCAGTGAGTATCATCATATCGGTGAGTTAAATCTACACTTGTGGTGGTCAAAGTGAGCAACGCAGCGCATATTATATTTGATGACTTCATTCTGGAATGGTGAATATATACATCGATACTTTCTATCCCCACTGTTGCCAAATTGGCCGCCAAGTCTCCCCTATCGTGGGAAAACTCCATGGTTTTCCTCGAGGTCGGAGGTCCTTTCTCCAACTTCGAGATTCCTCTGGGCTCTCAGCCCAGCAGCCGCCCTACAGTTTTGCAGTGCGCTATGACCTGCGTCCGCTCTCCAAGCAGCCACTTAGATATCTTAGATCAACAGCTGTGGGAACATGAAGAACCAGGGGATTTAATGGGATTTAGGGATACGATGTCTTTTAGACAACACCACTTGGGCTTAAAAATGGGATAATTATGCCATTATGCCAACATATGCCAACAATTGGATCTTACAAGCGTAATTTGCAGTGTTTGGATGTGTTTGCACATATCACGATGAATTTTGGGTGGACACTGGAAGTTTCTTATGAAAACATGAGGTGAAATCCTGGAAAAACAACTATGTGTAGTCGCAACTGCACCATAGCACGTGCGTAGCAGCCTTTTTCTTTTTTGGCAAGTTTAACAGTTTAACCTCCTTCCCTCTCAGAACAAGCTAGTTACCATCCCAAAAGATGCTGGTTCTCCAGAGCCTCCCCACAACTGCAACTGATAACCGCTCAGACCGAGTTATTCCATGTTCCTCCATTGACCCTGCCCCCCCAGCGCCCCAGCCCTCCGAGGATGTCAGGCGTCTCGGCCTATTTGATGCTGATGGACGGGGAGTCGCTGCGGCGCATCGGCAAAGGCTCAGGGCTGGACCTGGTGGCCGCTGCCAAGTCGTGGATCGCGCGGCATGCGCTGTGTGCCCGGGAAGGGGCTGGGAAGGGGCTGGGAAGGGCTGGGCTGGAGGGGTTGGCCAACGGGCTTGCAATGGTGCTAGAATCTTTTCAGATGGAACATTTGACACCAAGTTGTGAAAGTCAGGCTCGCCTGATTCATTTGATGTTTGCTCCGGATGAACCCTGCGGTTGTGGAAGTTCGGGCCAGTCCATTTGAAGCAAAAAGTATAGCACTTTGGAGCCGGGGTCGCATCTGGACTTGATTGGAAAGATTGATTAAAACGGAATGGGTCATAGGTTCAAATTTTTTCCACCCCATGCATTTCAAACGTGGGAGGTTTATATACTATTACTAATTCATTCCTTCCCCCAGTATTGCACCCCCCCGGCCCTGCAAAATGACTAGATCCAAGTCTCAACCAGGGTTTCTGGATTGGTAAATTTCACAATAGGGTACTCAGAGTAATTCAGAGATCAAAGGTGAGAAATTGCCCAAAGAAATCACCATACTCCAACGTGGCAGGATTTTCCCAGCTCCATGGCTGCGGCTAGGCCGCGGCCACGCCAACCTAAGGTGCCCCGCCACAGTTGTTGGCCCGGGACGCGGATGGGAAACTCACGGGGGAAGTGGTGGCCCAGCCGGATCCCCATCTGCCACCTGGCCATGGGAGGATGGGGAAGGGGGTTTGAAGGATGGGATCAATCAAGATCATACAGAAAAAAAACATGGAACAATGATGAAAGATGAGATTTAACTAGAGATGAACTGATTTGGCACAGCACAGCCAAGTGAACAGCGATCCAATTATTGGGATTTTTAAGTGGTTTCAAGGATCAATCCTTGGACTGGACATTGTGCCAATGTTCACACACTTGCTGAGGCTTTAGGCTAAAGTGTGGGCATGGTTGGCATGGTTATACAGTACGGGTTGGGATATATTTGGCACTTCAAGGCACCAAATTACCTAGTGTAGCAAGTGTGTTAAATACAGTCAAATCTCCATGCTTGTTTTTTGGTTCCAGATTTTGCCTGATCATGTGAATTCCAGATTATGGTTGATTAAGTCCATATTTCAGAGAGAGAGAGAGAGATAGAGATTGCATATCCCACTATATCCCACTATATTCCATTATATCCCCATATTCTGGTTGCTTATATCCTCACCACATTCCCATTTCACTAGATTTTTCCACATTTCCATTAGGCTTTTCCTGATTTTCAGTAGGTTTTTGCACATTTTCACTCTGTTTTTCCATGGTTTTCCACATCTTCACCAGCGTTTGAAATGTGGATCGCTGGAGGTATGGCAACGGTGAAGGCGTCCTGCTGATGTCCGTGGTGCTGACGGCGGATCTGAAAGACTGGAGGGATTGGCGGCCCGTTGGGGACCTGATGAGAAGCTTGGACTCATTTCATCAGATCGGGGTATACCCCGAGATTTGAACAACTGATTTTTTGCTGACCTTCTGAGCGACCTGGAATCATAACTAATCATAATCAAATAATCATCCCAATAAACTAGCCTTTATTTTCAGGATTTTTATGGATTTTTCAGGTATCAGGGGATTCCTAAGTCATGGTACCCCAATAGCTGGATGGTTAATGGAACACCCTGAGATGGCGATGAGTCAAACCCCCTACCCCCTAGTACCCATCCCCAGATGGCTGGGGCTGGGGAAATGATGAACCATTTCTTACCATTTCTTGGAGGAGATCCTCATTGTGGTTTAGGGGAAACATGCTCCGGAAAATGATTCTTGAGGTCAAAACGTAACTGCTTTTGGCTGTGGCTTTTCCCTTATCATTAAACCAAGCTTGGATTATCAACGAAATCTTTATCCGAGGTTACATGTCCCCAATTGCTGTAGTCTTTCAGATGGGGATATGATGGGGTATGCTAGCAAATGCTGGCAACCATAATATGGGAATACAATGGAATATAGTGGGATATTGATGGGTAATGTCTGAAAATTAGACTGTGATACATGGGCACAACCATCAACAAAATCGGGAAGTATGGTGATAAATGCGGGGTTGGTCAGTCGGTTAGCCATCAACGAAATCGGGCTCGAGTGGGAATATATTGGGAGACTATATGTTCAACATTGTTCAACCATGATTCTTTGGTCATGTGTAAATTGGATGGAAATCGGGGTATGCCGCGTATGCCCCAGCCACTTGCCACTTGTCCCAATTCGCTGGACAACGATGGAGTCAACATGTTTAACATGTTTAGTTAACAAAAAATTCACAGAACTTGCAAGTAGCATCTGCAGAGTGGGGACCCCTAGATAGCTAAGTTGGTGTATAACTCCAATAACTAAGGCTTATGGCAGAGATATCTGTAGTTCATGGGCTTAAGAAACCAACTTATAACATCTTGGGGGGTCCACCTTGTGGTGTCGATCGACCCGTTCAAGGCCAACGGTGTCGCTGAAAGGAATCCATCTGGGGCAAATAAATGATCTAGGATAGTTCATGGCATCGGGATGCATCGGGAGCATAAGTAGGACAATGACTTAATGACCTTAGATCATTGATGGGATAATTAATGGGATAATTCATCCACAATGGGAATTATAAATCACCATCTATCCCATTCAAATGGTCCTATCTATCCCAAGTTGAAGTAGTCCGTTTGAACAATTCATGCAGAGTAGTCCATGTGGCTGGGATTCCCACCATTCGAGGCTATCGCTTGGGAAGTCCTCCTGTGCAGTGTGGTCTCTGTGGAATGGCCGTGGCGCAACGAGACCTGCTGGCGCATCAGAAGGAATGTCTGGAGGTGCAGAATTGTTTCGCCATGGGTAGACTCACCTCGCTACGGGTCGAACACGGTCGAACTGTTGGGCCGAACGCGCAGATTTTGGATGGTTTTGACTTTTGAACGTATTTTTTGCGACACTGTTGAAAGATAGACCTCCGCCTCTGTCGGAGCCCTGAGCTGAGCTGAAGCTGTTTGAGTGATTGAGAGGGAAGTGACTGGGTCAATCCAAATGCACAGGTAAGTGATTGACAAAACGGTAATGAGTATATCGATATGATATTCACTTGTTTCGTTTTTTTGGTTGGGAAGGCTGCCAGAATCTCCCTGCAAAAGAGAAACCAGAAGATTTAACATGAAATCCCCAAACTAATGGGCTTGAGAATCAGGCTGAACAAACCCAAGCGAAATTCGAACTTTTGGGGATCTACCAGTCGGACCTGCCGGACTTCGCCAGGTGATGATCCCTTGCCCTCGCTGTGGGAAGAGGGTGCTGATCCGGGAGCTCTCAGCACATCAGTGGCTGAGCCGAACATTTGGTAGCTTCAAACCTACTGTAAATGATAACATAATGATATTATAATGTTGGTAAACGATATAAAATTACATTCAAAGCTACCTCGTACTACACATTTGGCAAATGATATATATATATTAATTATATATATATTAAATGATAATATAATACTACACGTAAACTATACATATGTGTAACAGACATGTGCACCAGATATGCACAACTGTACCAGGCTTATGTAGTGGGTACTCTGAATTAGTTGCACCGTCATTAATTTGTCTATATGTGATTATTGTATATGGAAATTGCATGCACATATGCGTACACACATACACATACACATACACATACATATACATATACGTATACGTATACATATACATATATACATATATATATACACATATATACACATACATATACATATAAATATACATATACATATAATGTACATATACATATGCATATACATAATTATACATATGCATATACATATGCACATATATACATATACACATATACACACATACACATATACAAATACACACATACAGTCATACATTCATAAATTCATTCATACATACATTCATACATTACAGTATATACATTGCATTACATTTACATTACATTACATTACATTAATACATCAATACATCAATACATTAATACATTAATGCATTGGTACGTTAATACATTAATACATTAATACATTAATGCATTAATACATTAATACATTAATGCATGAATACGTTAATACATTAATGCATGAATACGTTAATTAATACATTGGTACACTAATACACTAGTACATTAATACATACAGTTACATACGTCCATACATACAGACATACAGACATTCATACATTTATACATTCATACATTCATACATTCATACATTCATACATTTATACATTCATACATTCATACATTCATATATACATTCATTCATTCATTTCATTTCATTACATGACATGACATTACATGACATTACATTACATCACACAGACACACACACATATATATATATATATAGATACACATAGATATACATGCCACGCGCACATATATACACACGTACACATATGTGTGTGATCTACTTCTACATTTGTATCTTGATTTGGGTGGCACCCTCGCCCTGGCAGCTCCAGGAAGGGCCGGGACTGCCTCAGTCAGCTGGTGATGTCAACCCAGACGGAGGACTTGGAAACCGAAGACGTGGGATCTCAGTGCGTGACCCCTGCCCTGCTGCCCGTGGCTGTCCAGACCAGTTATGCCTCGGACTCTCAGTGGAAGGATGATGTCTGTGATAAGTCAATATTAGTCATCAGATGTCATCAGATGTCATCAGTTTTATGGCTATCTCAAGCTCGTGCCAAAAAAAGAGCGGTTTGCCATATCCCCTTCTCATGGGCCAATCATTGGCCCGTGATATTCCTTTGGATCACTTTGGTGGTTGATGCTGATTCCATCTGATTCCATTGAATGTTGGCTGCTCACACTGTGCAAACTTCGATTCTATGCACCATTTCTGCTGGCCCCAGTATTTAGTAAGCTAGACGCCAGGCCATCTTTTCGATACTTGGATGATCCTTGAAATTCGTGCAGTGTTGCTATGGATTAAACCCCCTTCAACATTGGTACATTTCAATACATTTCAGGGGTTATGATTCACTTACCAAGAAGCGATGACTATTTCCAGGATGATCCAGGCAACCGGCAAGACATGGGTATTTACAGTACCCATCTCCATTTTACTGACGGATTCTCCGTCCCAAAAACATGTGGGAAAGAGCGTGGGTTACAAGCCACATAAAAATCCCTGGGGCCAACCATAGTTACGCTACCAATGTTCCATTCCCAGACTAAGCTTCAAACTGATGAAATACCCTGCAGAAAACACCTGGAAAACTCCGATTATTTGATGGTCCAAATTATGGTTTCCCCTAGGTTTTCCCGTGAATTCCGTGGTTTTCCCTAGATTTTCCCATGAATTCCATGGTTTTCCCGGACTTTCCAATCCATTTTCCCATCCCAACAGCCTGGCCGTGAGGCATTGCTTGCCCCGAGCATCCGCGCAGAAGAGGCGGTGCCAGCTCTGGTGCCCTCCCTGGCGATCCGCTGGCAGGCGCCACCCAGCCAGGCGCAGGGACTTGGAGAGTTTTGGTATATCATGGTAGATCTCTATGGAAATTCCTGGGGATATAATGGAAAATGTGGAAATTCACAGGAATTCATAGGGATGAATGGGGATTTTCATGGGGAAGCAACGCCAGAACGGCCAGAAGATGATTGTGGCCCCAAATGGAGCCACAAAACTGCTGATGTTTAGTACCATCCCTTTCGGGGCTTGGTGATTTTGACCCTTATCCGATAATAGTAACCCTCAAAAAGATAGACAAGTTGGAAACCTGGGAAATTGGTTTCTGATACCTTTTTGAGGGTTACTATATATGAGCCATTGATAATAGAATAATGGAATATTCCATTTTGTTGGTGTTTTTGTTAAACATTAACATGGGATATTTAACCATCGGCACTCGGATTTTCCACGGGGATTCAATGGGAAATACTGTGGGTTTCTTTGAACATAGGGCACCTCTAATTCCAATAAAAAAAATGGTTTATCACCATTTTTCCTATTAATCTAATGGGGATAAGTTAATCTGGGGATTTATCCATCAATAGAGACTGACACATGGGGATGCAATATCATATGTCAACAATAATGGGCTAATGTAACCAACCATTTGGCAATGGGGCCAAGTGATGGCCGGGGAAATGGTGATGAACAAGTGGATTTGGGGGTTTTCTCCAAAAAAATTCAGACAAACCCATTATTTTCGATGTAAGAGAACATTTCATGGCCAAAATATGTGGGTCTTAAGCGAACGGTGCGAGTTTTCGTACTCGAACTGGCCACATGTGTTTTTTTTTCATCTGTGAGCGTCGTGATTTCAGCAGGAAAAACTAAGGACAGCAACAAGCTCACATCATAAAACACATTGCTTTGGAAGATTGATAAACATATGACTTTATAGGATACAGATACATGTATATAAAATTTCTCTGAAAGCCAACTTTTCAGGCATAGCCCAGACCCATTGCGTGGGGCTTGTCTTGGGTGACTCCCTCAACTTGAGGTGCGGCAGATGCTAACAGAATATCAGCTGACTGTGAGTGAATTCATGGGTGGCGACTGGGCGCAGGGACAGGATGCGGGTGACAGCAAGGACGGATCCCACTGGTACCACTGGTACTTGGTTCGTTGAAGAATGTTGTTCAACCCATAGGGTACACTACCATAGCTATGGAAACTCATCCATTTATGTATGGATTGCCTATTTTAAATGGTTATTTTCCATAGCTATGTTTACTCCGGATGATTCCGGATGCTTACTCTGGGAGAGTGACACAATTGACGTTCCAAAACGGGCACTTGCAGCCAATGCACGGAGTTCACCCTCCGGCAATCAGTCACAGCTTGCTAGAAGATCTAGCACTGGTTCGATAATGTTCCCGAACGAAACCTCCATTTACTTTGGGGATTTTCCATTTTCCCTCCATCTATAGTGGACTTTCCATTAACATTCCTTTATTTATAAAGACAATTTCCATTCAAACCTCAATTTATTGCCTATTTTCCAATCAAAACATCAATTTATAATAATTTATAGTGTTTTTTCCCCATGAACACCTCAATTTTTAGTGGATTTTCCCATTGAAACCTCAATTTATAGTGGATTTTTCCATGAAGACCTCAATTTATAGGGAATTTCTTCATGAACACCTCCATTGATAGTGGATTTTCCCATTCAAACCTCCATTGAGTTCGGGTTTTTTACAGCTATAAACCCCCATGATTTTCCATTAAAACCTCCGTTGCCGGGGTTTTCAAAGGGTTCTGCTTCTCAGGCGATGAGCGCTGGAAACACTTGCGTGTGGAGCTGCTGGACATTGAGCGCCTGGAGAAGCTATCAGGGTCCCGGGGCACAGGGATGGCAGTGGAGGATGGAATGTCCACAAAAAACATGATGGTAGGACTTAGCGTTCTTTCAAGGATTCTCCGTTCCTTTTTGATGGATTTTTCTCATCTTTTTTCTGGACATGTCTGGATGTGTTGTTTTTTAGTTTTCCCGATGTTGTGTGTTTTTTTCCTGGTTATTCCCTGCTGTTTTTCATGGATGTTCATGTGTTCTTGATGGGTTTTTGATCGCAGTTCCTACCTTTTGAAGTTGATCGCGGTTCCTACTTTTTGGAGTTTGACCTGTTCCTACTTTTTGGAGGTGAACATTGAACTGGCTGAAACAATGTTCGCAAGAGATTGAAGCCCCAACGAAACAAACGCAGGTTGTCCAACGGCGAGCTGCGACACGAGCTCACCAACTTGCGGCCTGGGACCAAGTATCGCACCTTGGTCGGTTGAGTCAACTCTGAGACTTGTTGGTTGATGGGGGCTGATAGGTGGTGATAAATGATAAACAGAATTAGCGATCTATTGCATTTTTTTGCTATCAAAGAATGTCCTACCCAATGATAAAATCTGAAGATCATAACTCCTCAACAATCCTTAACACATCAAACAAGTCGTACTGCTGGAAAGGGTGTTATTCTGGGGTGTCTATTTTGTTGTATTTTTCGTCATCTCCGTAGCGCCATCATCATGTGGATGAACCCTGCAACAACCCCCCAATGGTTCAAGGGTCTGCCAGGCGACGCCAGGTGGGTTACATCAGGTTTAGCCATGGACGAATCTTTACTTCATGCAATCGTATACTTCACTAGAGATGAACCCCGTTTCTGCAAAAATTGACCCTGAACTTCATTTTCCTCGAAGCATTTTACGTGCCATAGGCAATCTGTCGCCAACCCAAGGGTACATCGAGTTGTAGCCCAATACGTGATAATTTCAAAGTCAAAATGTGGATACTTGAAAAACAAACTGAGAGAATTGGCATCTAAAAGATCCTGGCGACCCGGCCGCGCGTTTTGTTTCGATGGGAACCCCGTGGAGACGTTCTGAGGATTGGAGCTTCAGCTGCGAGCGGTGGACGGATGCCTCGGCCCCAAGGTGGGGTTGGGCCTGGGGAGGGAATTCGCGTGCACCAGCTATATGACTTAGGGTACCTATGGGGTACCTATGGGGTACCTATGGGGTACCTATGGGGTACCTATGGGGTACCTATGGGTACCTAGTGTTGTGACTCATAGCCGTCATAGCCATATCCCACATTATCCCACCATGTCGCATTCAACATGTTTCTCATGGAAAAAAACATGGTAAAAAACATCAGAGAGTCAGATGAAATTGGCCGTGGTCCTGCTGCTGTTCTGAGCCATGTCAAGAGACATGGGTCGAACCACAAGCATGAAAGTGGCACACTCTGATATTTTAAGATAACTATGGAACATATGCATACATATGCCACTTAACTACTGTAGTTCGATGATTTACCACTATCATGCTTTATCTACCTATTGAACATGGTACAATAATTCTCCATAGCTATGTCTATTTCAGTTTAATGGCGGGTATGGTAGCATGACTGAGAACCAGAAATGCCCAAGCCACATCAATGAACCAACTTCTTCAGGTTATATAGGATAGGATGGATCAGCATTGACGCTGAAAATGGGATGAGTTACTTGGTAGATGTGTTCTTTGCCACTTTCTCTCTCTCTCTTGAGTTAAGAGTTACTGGACAATTCACACAAAACGTGAGTTTTAGCAAAAAAGAGGAAACAAAATAAAAATGACAAAGATTTCCTGAAAGAATCTGACTCGAATCTCAAACGTCTTAGTCAAACTGACAAAGATTTCCTTCAAACATTTTTCTCACCTATTCCGGCACCGTCCGCTTGTGACAGCGACCCCAGGCACAAGTGACGCTCCACACGCTGAGTCGCCTGGCAGGCTTCGAGGCGCTTAAAACATTGAATCTATAATTTAAGAGCAATATACAGGTCTTCTACATAATGCATACATGCATCCATCCATCCATCAATCCATCCATCCATCCATCTATCCATCCATGCACGCATCCGTACATACATGCATGCATGCATGCATGAATACATGCATCCATCCATACATACATATATACATGCAAGCATCCATACATACATGCATACATGCATCCATCCATCCATCCATCCATCCATACATACATGCATACATGCATCCATCCATCAATCCATCCATCCATCAATCCATCCATCCATACATCTATACATGCATGCATCCGTACATAGATGCATGCATGCATACATGCGTCCATCCATCCATACATATATACATGCATGCATCCATACATGCATACATGCATCCATCCATACATACATGCATAGATGCATCCATCCATCCATCAATCCATCCATCCATCTATCCATCCATACATGCATGCATCCGTACATGCATGCATGCATGCATGCATGCATACATGCATCCATCCATCCATACATACATATATATATATATATATATATATATACATGCATGTATTCATACATACATGCATGCATGCATCCATACAAACCTGCATACATGCATCCATCCATCCATACATACATATATATATACATGCATGTATTCATACATACATGCATGCATGCATCCATACAAACCTGCATAGATGCATCCATCCATCCATACATGCATGCATCCGTACATGCATGCATGCATACATGCATCCATCCACCCATCCATCCATCCATACATACATACATACATACATACATAATTTCATACATCCATACATGCATACATGCATCCATCCATCCATCCATCCATCCATACATACATATATACATGCATGCATCCATACATACATGCATCCATCCATCCATCCATCAATCTATCCGTACATACATATATACATGCATGCACCGATACATACAAACTTACATGCATCCATCCATCCATCCATCCATCCATCCATCAATCCATCCATCCATCCATCCATCCATCCATCCATCCACATATACATGCATGCATCAATACATACATACATCTGGGTAAATTAAAACGACCTCACTGCGACCTCGCTGGGAATAATGGTTAATAAGGGGAATCATCCCCAAATCACGAAAGGTAGCTCCAGAGGGGCTACCTTGAGTTTTACTTTACGAAGTAAAGGGGAGGGCGGCCAGCCCCGTTACCTGATTCTTCAGGAGATTGCTAGTC
>Ga0126342_10009494_pt1 | contig 17438 bp, 16 predicted proteins | sample Cyp1metagenome_FD_92528 | JGI IMG/M metagenome (GOLD analysis project Ga0126342, IMG submission 92528) | Coral microbial communities from Lord Howe Island, Old Settlement Bay, Australia - Cyphastrea 1 metagenome | ecosystem: Host-associated > Invertebrates > Cnidaria > Coral ... | reverse complement strand
ATATTATGTATGTATATATATATACCATGTGTGTATATATATATATATATATATATATATATATGTATATATATATATATATATATATTATGTATCTATATATATAATGTGTGTATATATATATTATGATGTCCACAAAACTATATTCCATGATTTCTGACATTGCGTAAAGTTCAGCCATTTTCCTACCTTGCATCTCTGTCTGTATAATATCAATTGATTCGAATGGAAGATTGCATCCAAGATTCAAGGCTTCCAATCTTGTGGCTGGTTCCGTCCCACTCCAGAAAGTCCTGCCGGACTTGTTCGCTGGGGACGAAGCGAGGGGATAGGGTGAACTGTTTGGCGTCGGAAGATGAATTCAACTATCGGCAAATTAGGATTCAACATGATTCAACCATCAATTTAGATGAATCACAACCAACTTCGGAAAATTATCAAGTTTTGACCCCTCCCCATCTTTCACAAATTCATACTTAATTTAATCGTTGTTTGATGTTGATAGACAGAAATCACCCGCCCGTCACGACGCACCATGTACGCACCACGTATCACCACGTCACGTGTTTTTCGTTCGGACACCGTGTCCTCAAAGCCGTTCTCCACCAAATGTGTGATGCCCTGGCAGTCGCTACGCATCCAATCAAAGGGTCCCGCAGCATCTCCTACAGTGCAAGGCCTTCAAGGGGAGCTTGCTCTGAGGCAAGTTTGTACTTCACCGGAGTTTTTTGTCCAATCCCCACTGATAGAACAGTAATTTACCGCTGTTTCACAGTAAGCCTATGGGAATTTGCTATGTTGCTTCGATCGATTTGGGCCATACTATCCCCCAATGTCGCATGGACAATGCTGCATGCTTGTGTTTCGCAAGAGCCTGTACTGTACCCTTCATGTTTCATGGTCTTTGAGTGGTCATGGGCAGAAGGTTTTGACGATCTTTGAAGATCTGCAAGTCTGAACATAGTTTTGAATAATATATTCAAAACATGTCAAAACTATGTTCAGACTTGCAGAGATTCAACAAAGAAAAGCAAAACACAGGAAAGAAGGAGACGTTAGCAACAGTACCCATAGGATCCATGTATGGTATATATGCTAACATGAATGGGGTATATTGATGGTAAATGTTACCATATATAGCATACATGGATCCTATGGGGTAAGACACAACGGTCGATGTCATCATGTCACCATGACCTACATCCTGGGACCACATCCACCGATCATCGTTGCGTAAAGGGTACAGTAACATACTCGATTTAATATGCTCAATTATATACTCAATATATGATATCCCTATATATATAATTACAGACTATAATTATATATAATATATCCAAATATACCCTCATCAAACGTGGCAAGCTGGAACATACCCTATAAAATCCTACAACGAGTCATGGTTTAGTTCGCTGGGAACCACTCGAATCATCACCGAGGGGCTGAGCCCTAAGGATTCAAAGGTGTTCGCAACGGCGCAGTAGGAGCCCAAACCTCACTGCGCCAGAAGACCATAGAAATAGTCAAAAATGGCCATTGAGTTTGTTGATTTACTCATGAAACATGGTGCTGTTCCAGTTTGTTGTGTCAGTTGATATACCAGCGAGTATATAGAAATTCATAGACTTCTCAGGTATATCATTTTTTCATCACTTTCACTTTCTCGATTTTCCTGGTTAAACATCACACTTATATATACTTGGACTTATACATTCCTTTTTTGTTGCTAAATCTGAATGTGTAAAGTGTTGCAACAATCATACAATGTGGTTGGTGGTTTCAACCCCTCCGAGAAAAAAAAAAAAAAAAGTCAGTTGGGGTTATTGTTCCCAATATATGGAAAAAGAACAAATGTTCCAAACCAGCAACCAGCAATCAATATCAATCAATTGTCTGTATCATTCACAGTAATCCCATCTTCTCACCCGGGGATGCGGAAAAGCTGACCATCACCGTGCCGCAGAACTGATCAAGTTTGTCTTGGACAAGAACTCCTGAAGCTGTGGCTTGTCCAAGCCTCAGCTATGCGCACCACAAAATGGATGCTGACCCCCAGCAAGCCCCCAACAAACGCCCATGAGGCCTGTCGTAACTGAGGTGGCTGTCATGTCATGTCGTAGACTCGAGACGCACTGATCACTGAGGCAAGAAACCCAACTGCTGTCTTCTCTGGCTTTGCAGGACCTGTGCGAAAAGAGGATCAAGTTTCACCTCAGGGCAGATCCAGCAGGGTGCAAAATGCCTGGCTCCAAGGTTCGTGGGCTTACAATGCTTACAAGCCCAAGCATCTCGCAGAGATGCTGCGACTAGTTCGGATATATGGTGTTGATATCATTTTGAGGCCCATTTTTGAGGTCATCCTATGATGAAATCACCACAATAAAGCCACCTTATCATTTACCCTCTGGTTATTTAACATAGCCATGGACAATCACCTATTTTATAGCTAGGTAAACCATCTATTTCTATGGGCCATCTATGCCATGGCTAACTGTTAAACAAACCAGAGGGTAAATGGATATAAATGGCCTACTAGTACTTGGATATTGGTCAAGTCTATCAATAAATGTCAATAAAACACCCCTGGATCCTGGAAAAAAAAAACTATTTTTTCATCTGTGGGAACCCCGCTGGTGGTTCCCAAGAAAGGTTGTTCCATCCCCAACATGAAAAACCACAAACAAAATCAACACTTCAGCAGGGTGGTCATGCTGACAATGGGAATTTCTACTGTTTGATGATAGGCCAATCATCAGTAACTCGGTTCATGGAGGATCTTCTGCCATGTTTGATTGCCTGTACCAGAGGGCAAACCCAAAATATTACACTGTTAGAGTCATAAGCATATGATATACCCTCTGGTAAACTAACATAACTATGGAAAATCACCATGCTATTAATGGGCAAATCCACTATTTCAATGACCATGTTCAATAGCTTTTTGTATGTTTACCAGGCCGGGTATCCCCATAAAATCCGCCATTTTTTGTGTTGGTTCACCTGTTGAAATATCCGCCATCCAGGTGGCCATTTCCTCAATGTCGAGATGGTGATGGGCCGGCTGCTCCTGTACCTGACCAAACCCAGGGTCGTCACCAGATCCGTGTGTTTCCTTTCAGAAACAGTAGCCTTAATAAAAAATACGGGATTTTCAGTTAAAACATCAAAACCCAATCGGCAAAATGTATAACAATATATTTGATCATTGAACCTGCTTGGCATCCTTTGATAAGGGGGATTAGTCGGGCAGCCCCCCCTTTTCAACGGTTAGTTGTTATTCTTCTGGGGCCAAAAAATGACGTAGTCAACCATCATTTCTGGTCCTTTAATAATTAGGTTTCATACGTATGCTTATATCCCCTTTGTTTGTGGTTCATGATGATCATGACTATTTTCATGACCGTTTGAATCGCTAGTTATGAACCACTTTGGATGTTGGTCCCATACACAAACAATCAACATTGTTTCCGCTTCATATACCCATTTGTGTGGTTTCATATCCCATCTTTATCGTGTCATGTTCCAGTATCATACTGTAACTTATAAACACAAACAAGAATGCTCATTTCCGAATTTCACAATCCAGTTTTTCAATGTTTTTCAGGGGTTGTCCATCAAGCCGCTGAATGTGTCTAATGTTTGTTTGCAAATAAACGTACTCCAATATCCCATGCTTGATGATCATAGTTCTGTCATCAGAAAATGACAGAAAATCGGGTCTCAAATCATCCAGTATCGTTAGTGAAATGCGTCATTCATAGCCAGTTGTAGATGATTTTTCATTAATGGAGCAGTGTCCAAAACCACCACGTCTCGTCGCTAGAAAGAGTGCTTGGTTGATAGGGTTCCCCCCCATTGGATTGTGATAATTTCCAATATATTGGTTAATTAGTACAATCCCCTAGACACCCATCCCCTTAATATTAAACACCCCCTTAGAAACCATGGTTTAATAGGGAATTTCCACATAATAGGAACCATTTATGGGGTGTTTAATATTAGGGGGATGGGATTAATCATCAACCAACTGGGGTTTTGAACACTGCTCAATTGCCCCAGTAAAACTCAGATTTCATCATAACCCTTCTGGTTGGTTCCAATACCCCCCACAAAATCACAAAATCCCATTATCTATCATATTGTTAGTATATATATATATATTTATTATATTTTATTATATTATATTTTATTATATTATATTATATTATATCATATTGTATTATATTATACTATATCATATGATATTGTATTGTATTGTATTGTATTGTATTGTACTATACATACAGAGTTTCTTACAGTATCATTATATCATATCCCCAATCATACGGGTCGTATCCTCTCATGATTGCTGCAGCCCCACCTGTGTTGCCGGTGCTTGCACCGCTGGCACGGGCGCAGCCGGCAACTGCAGCGGCACCGCTGGCGTCACGGGCGCAGCCGGCTGCGAGACTCGAGCCACCGGAGCAGGAGCCATGGGGACCCAGGTGGGAGCCATGAATGGTGCGCTCGGCATCTGATACCTGAGCCACCAGGTGATAGCTTTCCCTATGGTTTATAATTAAGATTATAATCTCCAACAACCCAGTAGAACATAGTAGAACTCCCAGAAAAAACCATCAACCATGGTATGTTGAATATTTGTTTGAAAGCTCAGGTGAGGGTCCATGGCTGAAAATGCGGAAAGTCCCGCGAAAACATGACATGCCTGGGACCTTTTTTTGGGGGGCCCCAAAAATGAGTTGGCCCAGTGCTGAGTGAGGACTTCCAAACAGGGTATTCAGGATCAGCGGGGAAGGGGTTACACCCTTGAACATTCTTTAACGGATTTGGTTCTCGAAAACCACTATCAACTATGTTCATTCGATTGGTTTATTTTGGAACATCTAAACGAAACAAACATATATCAGCATGTATCAGCATATATCAGCATCATATATCATATGTATATATCAGTTCCAGCCAAACATGGTGGTTTCCTGACATATGTTCGTTTACTTCTTGCCATTTGCATCATGCAGCATAAGATGGCCGTCTTTGCAGATGCCTTTGCCTTGTTGTATGACCGCTCTGAACGCGCGTCCTGTACCTGATGAGGTTTGTCAACTTTGTCATCTTGCTTCATGTACACACGAAAACCACCTGGTGGTGCCCCCCCAAGTTATATATATAAATGGGTTATAATCCCATTAAGTATAGATATATCACCTATAAACCATGATTATTGGACTTATTTGCACCAATTTAGCTAACGAACTGGGGCACCACCGAAAACCACCTGTTCGTTGAAAGTAATTTGATGACATGTAACGGTTAGAGCCCGAACAACAATTAGTGACGACACCCCCCAACCATCCCATGGAAACCTGGCATAGGCTTGACCGGCTTGCTACACAAAACAGTGTGGTGCCCCATACTTGGCGAAGTTATGCGAAGTTAGAGAAGAAAAAACTACATATAACATCATATAACTCCAATAACACAATAACTAGGGTTTATGGTAGATATATCTATAATTACATATAATTACATATAATTATTATAGTTTATTAACCAACTTGTAACTGGGGGGGCGCCAGCTGGTACCAAAGATGATGTCTCAGGACCAAGACCTGGGCCTTTTTTTGTTCTCCAATTCTTATGAGGCCCCCATTGGCGAAATCACTAGGTCGGAGCAAATAACAAGCTGACCTAACTATGGTTTACGGTAGATATATATATATATATATATATTATTCTATAGTCAATGGGTTTACAAGCTTACAACCGGGGGTACCACCTTGTTATGGACATAGACAGCTTGAAACCCTAAACTTCCCCGAAACAAACTGACCATTTGGTCGGTCAAAAACTCGTCAAGTCGCAGCTGATACTGTGCATACGGAGGCTGAGGCATGACGCCCTGGAACTCTGTGTTTTTTCCTTTTGAAAAGCGTCGATTTTTGCCTTGGGCCTTTTTTTCCGGCTGCGGAGTCAGAGTCAGAGGGGGAAATCAATGGCCACCGATGATTAAAAATGAGATGATCTTGGAAATCGGGCCGGAGATCAATATGCTGATTATGCTGATTGTGATTTTTGATTTGACCATCATTCATGGATTTTGTGGATGTTTCATTTCTAGATATTTGTAGGCAACTGAATCTCTGCTTTAATAAAACTATGCTATGCTGATGCTATAGCTAGTTCATTGGCTCCCCAATTTGTTGGGAGCTCCACCCCCTCCCAACAATTACTGATGGTTAATTATTAATGATGGTTAATGATGGTCAATGATGGTTAATGATGGTTAATGATGGTCAATGATGGTTAATGATGGTTAATGATGGTTAATGATGGTTAATGATGGTTAATGATGGTTAATGATGGTTAATGATGGTTGATGATGATTGATAATGGTGAATAATGGTTGAATTGTAATACTGGTTGGTGGTTTCAACCATTGTTGAAAAATATTAGTCAATGGGAAGGATGACAACCCATATATGACATGGAAAAAAAAACATGTTTGAAACCACCAACCAGATTAAACAGAAAGAATTCGAAAGCCTATATGGCTAAAAACGCTACTGTTGTAGACCCAAGGCCATAAACGATCCACATTTTGCCACAGAAATGGGAGGAGGATCGTTCCACTTAGTGGTGAATCCATCCCCATGACCCCGTGATACATGGGGGTTTCCCTGCAGTCATGTGGGATCCCCAGTCGTCACCGACTGGGTCATCACTGGGTGACTGGGGGTACCATGACAAGATGGAAAGCTCCACATCAAGATGGAAAGCCCGAAAGCACCCGCGGCACTGTGGCGACAGTGGCACCTTCTCGGGTGGCGGTGGGCCATCATTCGCTGGCGCCAGAACCAAGGCCTAAGAAACGCAATATTTTTGGCATAGCAACCCCAAAAAAGGATGCAGCAAACGGATACAGTGTATACAGCAATCCCCAAAAAGCGGAACAAATAAAATCCTACAAAATGTGTCGTGATAATTTACTGTTTCTTTTCTGGGGTTTCGAATAAGGATCGCTATTTTCAGGGTTGCTCCTTGGCCACTCCAGATACCTTTGGGCGAAATGGCTAGACCCATTTTCACTCCCCAGTGTGGCCAAGATTCACAAGAAACTTCTCTGTAATTTATTGGGGGGTTGCTAGACAATCCCGGGTTCTTTTCTCACTTGCAATGATGAAAATGGCATGACACTGGAATAAAAGCATGTGGAATCTATGCTTAATGTTCTTTGTCTTTTGCTGGTAACAATATATTGGTAATACTGCATGTGGGTTTGTCTGAAAACAGGGTATATTCCCAATTATAGCCATTTAATAGGGATAATGATCAGCAAAACCATTGGGTTTAGGGGTACACTATTTTCAGACACACCCATGTAGTATCCACGATTGATCAAGCTAACATCAAGCTAACATAAAAGGGCCGCCACGGGATGGGGATGGGTAAAATCTGGGAGAATTCCCCGAACATTCACCATGATCACAGGCTTCGGTCACAGTGAGGTCAATATAATTTACCTAGACTTATGTGTAGATATATTATAATCATATATATATATAATAATAGTAATAATAATAGTAATAATAATAATAAATAATAATAATAATAAATAATAAAAATAATATATATATATATATTATATTAAATTATACGTACATATATATATATATTGCAATATATTATATATAAATGTGTGCCTGACCAAAAAAATGTCTTGTTCCATGCGCCGGCCCCTAGAATCCGAATCCCTCGACTCGTTTTTCCCGACCTTGTGACCACCATTCAACCTGGAGCCGGAAAGCCTTTTGATTTGGTGAAATTTTCGATGGTGCGGGATATGGTAGATCCAACTCAATGGGTAAACACCAACTACTGGGGGGTAGAAACCTTGTGATGATGACATATGATGACTATGGGAACGGGGCAATTTTCAAACAAGGCTAATATAGCTTTCTCCCGAAGATTGAAGCAGCCAAGATGGAGGATTTCACCAAGACATATCTCAACTGGGGTACCAATCCACATCTCGCAAGCAATGATTTAGCCCATATCCTGAAATCATCAGTGTCAAGCCAGCATGTCATGAGCACCATGGATGTACTATTCATATACAATTTATGTACAGTACCAATCATCATCATTTGAGTCATTTGAGCCTTTAGCAAAAGCTTCACCGTTGAGAAAGATTTCCACCAACCAGTGGCTTCAAAATTGCCAATCTTAGATATACTTCTTTTTGTTTCAGCTGGCAAATAAATACCTATAAAACTGGTCATACACCTGTCTTAGAATTTCGCGGAACGCACCCAATTCTAATTATTCTCACTATCCCCATTTCACGGGTCATTTGGAGGGTATACCCCATTTTCAGAGAGACCCAAAATCATCTTAAGTTGGTTCCGGATGTCCAAATATTTTCCTATCCCCATGATATTCTCATTTGAATCACTGGAAACTGGTCGTTTTCATACAAAGCCATAGAAGTTGCATTAAAAGCTATTAAAAGCTATTACGGTAAAAGCTATGAAAAGCTATTAAAAGCTGGTTATATGTCCGATTCGAACCCCCAACCTCATGATGTCCCATGAATCCAGAACCAACACTGATATCCCTGACACCATTCTAAGCAAGCAATTATCCAGCATTATAACTGGTTGTAACCATTATATCACATATCCATATTCCATATATATAAGTTATTGTCATATAGTATCAAGCATATAATTGTCCAGTAACATAATCACATATAACCAGTATCATATATAATCATATATAATCTGGGTAAATCATCATATTTCACTAAGCTGAAGAGTTCGGCCAGCTATGGGGATGATTTCCCTTACACCAGCTATGGGGATGATTTCCCTTACAGATTCCAATTCCAGTGAGGTCATAGTGAGGTCGTTACATTTACCCAGTATAGTTGATGTTAGTTGTTTATAAGCCATGTTTTTTTTTAGTGATCATTACTATACCACTATAATATATATATACTATAATTACCTGTTTATAACATGATTAGTTAGTTGTTCATAATTAGTTGTTTATAAGCCATCCAGCTAACCCAGGTATCAGTTGCAGGTCCAGGTGCCACCCCTGGATGCACCTGGGCCGCGGGCGCGCGGGCGCGGAGCCTGCGGAGCCTGGCTCCGCGGCTTTCCGCTTGGACGAGCCTCGGGCGAAGAACATGGTGCGTTTTTTTTCACGAAAAACATGGGTAAGATATGGTATTAATATAGTATATAACTGTAGTAATATGGTATATAACCATACTATAACCATTCATATGGGGATGGGTCAAAACCTTGTACCCCTGTAGTTCACATCAAAATAGCTGGGATTTATGGATGTTCATCCCACTAAAAATGGTATTAATAGGATTTAATAGGTATTGATCCATACCCATATGGTAAGAAGTGGTAAGGAGATGTTTTCTGGTTGGTGGTATACCTACCCCTCTGAAAAATATTAGTCAATGGGAAAATTTATTCCATATATTATGGAAAATAAAAAATGTTCCAAACCACCAAACAGTTTTGGTACAATTTGGAATGGTGTAAAGATGTATCAACAAAAAAAACAGTCCATGTTTTGGTAGAAACACTCGAAAAAACATGGTATAGTATGATGTGCCAAGAAAATTGATGAACATTGGGGATATGATCAGGGCAAGCAGTGGAAAAACACGTGTGTTTCCAACTATAGAGGAAAAATAAGTATCAGGTCTTGAGAAAAAATATGGTTTTGATACGATTTGACAAAAACATGCACCCTCTGGTTATTTAACATAGCCATGGAAAATCACCATGCTATTAATACGTAAATCAACTATTTCTATGGGCCATCTATACCATGGCTATCCATGGCTATGTTAAATAACCAGAGGTAAGTTTTGATGCAACAAGTTTGAGGAACGTTGGAAGCTTCAAGCAGCATTTTTGTGTGGGGTGGTATTTACTGGGAAGGGACCGAGATTTCCAATGGTTCATCCGTTTGAAACCAACGCTACCAAAAGAGACATTCACCAACAGGTCACCAACAAAAGAACGGGCATGTCATACATAGCAGAAATGTTTTTGTTTTTTTTCCCGCTTGCAGCCATCAAAACACATAAAAAATGAAGTAACAAACGTGGGAAGGTCAGCTGCAGAGGAAAATTTCGCTGGAACTCTGGAGATGAAAAGCGAAGAATTCTGTTTTGGTGAGTTATGAATTGGGTCAAACAGTTGGTGATTCAATTATATCAGCCGTCTCAATGCGGCTGAAATCTGGGAGTGAAGATGTAGCCAGCAAACAATCCCTCAGTTTCAATGGGTTGTAACATGTGCTAAGCCTCTAAGAACCATGAATGTTCAGCAGGATCTGTTGTTCATGCTTTGGCATTGTAGGATTTTTGACCTGGATTTACAATGAGATTGCGATTCCTCCATCAAATTGCCGAACAAAGAAGCTATTACCCCCGCCATCTAGTGCACATCTATTCAGCTTCAACCCAAAATCACACAGTAAACATAATGTGAACGGTATGAGTTAATCACAGCCCACGGTGGCTGTATAAAACTGATTGTGGTTATTAACCCATGACATGGTTAGGATGGTTATATGTATACATAGACTGTGACAGACATCGTATATAATTGCATAATTATATATCATTGCACATAGTTGCATATAATTGTATGTGTATATGAATATCATATGTCTATATTGTGTGAAATATAATGCATAATTGTACGTTCAGTATAATCGGTTATGGTGATGTACATCACATCCCACTGACTGCGTCCCTGGCCAGAGCCGCAAGCCCCAGCCGCAGTTTTTACGGAGGGCTCTCGGTCCTGAAGCTACAAACACGGAGGTAACTACTTGGTCCGGCGGTGATAGATGGACGTATGATGACGTATGGTTTCGTGCATCATCATGTCAACTTAGATGCACTTTTCATCAATGGTAAAGTGGTAAAATCACCACGCAGGCCATTCAAAATGAACATGCAGTTTCAAAGCTGCATTTCATCATCTTTGCATTCCCTTTTCTGGGCTCCGAAAAAAACTACTTCAGTGGAGACATTGTAAGGTGTTTTCTTGGTCAGAGCGTAGCATCAAGTACGTGCTAGAAGGTACTTGAGAAAGTTCAGAGCGTAGCATCAAGTACGTGCTAGAAGTTACACGAGATACTACGCGTGCCAAGGAACGTTATTGTCCCCCCCACCCCAACCCCCCCCCCAACACGTCTAACATTGCAACATCTACCGCGTGCCAAGGAACCTTATTGCCCTAACACTAAAAAAAAACGGAAAAAATGCGTTTCGTGGAGTCGAAATGCTCAAAATTTACAAAAACTGCGCTCCCGCTGTGACACCAGACACATGAAAACGCAAGAACGTTTCGTCACGCGGCCTTCTACGCCCGCCCAGCCAACTACTTGGGGAAGCATCCCTACGCAAGAATTCAATGATAGCTATACATATATATATACATATAATGATACAATGATAATGATATCATGATATAATGATGTAATGGTATACAAAATTGCACAAATAATTGATGTTCATAGGTACTTCTTCTCACTAGTCGGATTCATTTGATAATTAATGTTATCCATATATGTTATGTTAGGAGATGGTCATAACCACAGTATAAGCCAGTGGTTAATATTAATCATAAATTATACATAGATGGCTTCTTTATAGGATACAAAAAACTATGCATATCATGATACAAACCCTTTACTGAGATGCACTTTCAAGTATGGACCCTCAGTATGGCTTGGGGCATCCAGTATCGCAGTTTAATGCGACATATGGCAAATAATGGTTGAGCTAACCAGGGTTTATAATGTTCAAGCCTGGCTGAGAACTATTATTACTAATTTGGGGGGCTACAAAAATGTGGGGACACCAGAATTATCTAAGTTCTTGGTCAAGTTTGATAGGGAAAGTAATAGTCATGAGGAGCACCTCAATGTTGAGAAACACCCACATACCAAGACGGGTTCAAACTAGTACTGAAATTGGGATCAAAATGCAATAACAATGAGTTTGACATGGATAAACATCATCAGGAGCGAATTTTCATGGATACTTTCAGGGTTTTTTGGTACAGGATCAATCCCATACAATCATTGGTGAATCACTGCCTTAGTTGGATGTTCATACAAGTTTTTGATCTACCACATCCTTATCCGAATTCCAATCTCTGCAACAAGCATTGCCCTGAAATTCACAGGTTTGGGACTCGTCACATCACTGTACCATTTCTATGTCCTTAGCTGAAAAACAGATTCTTTGAGATGTTTGCCAACACGGGTTTCTACCAAACCATAAACAATCATAAACAATCTATATTGATCTATGTTCAATGGGCAATCTTGCTTCATTCCCAATGATTTTAAGCTTTTCCTGGTGATGTTCCAACTGTTGACACGGCGGGATTGGCCGCAAGTATTTGTGTGGTGAATCTAAACCAACTCTAGATATATCATGATATATCTATTATGAATCTACCATAAACATCCGCGTAAACCATAGCTAGCCTAGTTACTCTCGTCAATTTAGCTATCATGAATTATCACCCATCAATAACTCTCATCTCATCATCATCCCAGCTAGAAACATTCACGCATCGTTGCCAGGACTTTCATCGCCTACTGCGGGCTGAGTAGTCTGTCAAAGAACCTTTGCCCCCAGAACCATCATACTTTCCTACCGGAAAAAAAAACACCATTTTCCTGGCGAAAAACGTGTCCGTGTTTCTAGTGCTTCATCGGTTTTGGTCAGGCCTTGTGTCTCTTCATGTCAATCAATTTCCGCTTTTGCTTGTCAATCGGTTTATCAACCAACGTTCACATCAACCGGGCCCACAGCTTCTCTGTGTGTCCTGATCGCTGGGCGGAAAGAACGTCGTGGACGGCCCTAAGTCATAGCTGGATTCAGATGGATTCAGCTGGAGAACCATCCCCACATGATGTTTCATGTTGGGTTTCATGTTGGGGAAAAAGATGGGAATTTCCATGGAGTTTCATGGAATTGACCCTCCAGTAAATTAACAGTTCGACCCTGGTAGATAGGGGTTGGAAGATTAGTTTCCTCTAAAACATTGGTGATTTCCAGGGTCTATGTTAATCTACCAGAGGGTAATATGATATTTCATGGAGAAACTCTGGCGTTGCCGGAACCTCTGGCCGCTCAACCAGGTTTTTTTGTTCAATCGAATTTTCGGGCCTCCCAGGAGAGTTTCACACTGTGAGATGTTGCGGATTGATGGGAATATCAACCATCGGAATATCAGAATTGAATGATATGAAATGGGAATATCAACCAGGACTATATGGAACAATCAATATGGAATTTACCCTCTGGTTACGACTAACAGTTCGCCATGGAAAGATTCACCATGCTATTAATAAAGAACGGTAAACCATCTATTTCGATTAGGGCCATCTGGCTACCATGGCAAACTGTTAGTGATAACCAGAGGGTATATGAATTTATCCTCTGGCAAACATGGCTGGCTGTGAAATCATCATCCCTTCCCATCCCTTCCCCCCTTTTACTAAACGTACCCCACATACTAAAAGCTAGGGTCCATTTTAAATGTTGGATAGTTTTGGGATAGTTTTGGAACTTGGCCAATTTAAATTTTAAGTGATCCCCCTTAGAAAACAATTTAAAAATGAATGTCCCATTTGATGGTTTCACCCCATAATAATAAAAACTCGCCAACACTGGGGTGTTTTTTATTAGGGCCCGTCCTTTAAGAAAAAAAGTGTTATATTTAAGGTTAAAATTTGATATAGAGGGGAACCATCGAAATCCATTTTTTTGCAATATATTAATTAGATTTTGAAAGGAAATTAATCGATTTTGAAATATATATATATTATATTTCAAAAAATAAGTTTTCTAATTCTAATTCAGGATTTTAATTTAATATTAGGGGAACCTTTTTATTCTGATTTTGAAATCGGAAAAATAGTTTTTATTCTTAAGGTTTTTAATTTATTAATAGGGTCCGCTTCGAAATCCAGTTTTTGGCAACATGTGAATTAGATTACAAAAGGAATTGAATCGATTTTGAAATAGAAAAACTAACTATTTATATAATCATGTTCTTAATTTAGTATTAGGGGGATGCTTTGCACCCTAACACTAAATACCCCCTAATAGTAAGAACTCCTCCGGGTGTTTTTGTATGGGGGGCGGGGGTTAATAGGGGGAAGGGATTAAATAGGGCATTGTTCACTGCAATGTTTGGTTACCAGAGGATACCAGAGGGTATATGAGGTTCCTAGTCTTTGCTAAAGAAACACAGGTATCTTCTTGCCGGATCCAAAATATTGTCATGAAACTTGCACAAGAACAATCCGTTCGCCATTGAAATTAAGGTTTGCTGTATGCAAACAGGAAAACCGGCGGGACTAATGTCCTTTTTTTGACATTGATCATCATGCGTTCATAGGTTGTTCAATGGTTGGTTACCTCTCTGTCTATTGATCAACCAGTTGAAAACCGACATCTCCAGCAATTGAACCTGGCAATGGGAAATCCAGATTTAAATGCGGGCAGATTATCTACAAGAATGTGTTATTTTACCAGATTCCTAATTCCTAATGGCCAATATTGGCCAATATATTTTTATATACATGCTGTATATCTATATAATTATTATATATGTAACTCTATCTCTATTATACCCGGTATATACCTTCCATTTTGAGACAAACTCATTTCCCGTTGCCATGCCGAGCGCCGCGTCAGGTCCAAGTCACTCGATGCCGTTGAGGGGGCCGCTGGCGCGGTCGCTTCTCGACTGCTGTCCCCGTCAAAGCCTAGCTTTTTGATGGGAACAAACTGCCGACTACTTGGGGTGCAGTTGGGACTACCGGCACCAGTATAACCATGTGTTTTTCACACTCAAGTTGGGATATTACATGGTTTTATACTGTTTTATATCCACACCAAAAATAGAACTGCACCCCCAAGACCCCTTTGTTGCAAGGGGCATGGGGTTGTTCCAAAATGGTGAATACTTCCAATGTTATGGCATGTGCCATCAAGTGGGGAGAAGCATGCTCGAAACCATCAGATGAAATAGGTCTACTGGTTGCGGGATTCAAGCAGCAACAAACAAGTTGGTGTTTTATATTGTTTCATATTGTTTTATTGCAGATGGGGATATCAGATATCTATCACGGGATATCACTGACTGAAAGTAAGGAAGGTGAGTCTAAGATTGGTTCTTGGTTCTTAAACCTAACTCAGAAAGACAAGTTATGATCTTCATTCCAGGAATAGGGAACATCTGCTAGACATCCCCATTCTGCTGGGGAAATATATGGAAATATAGTATATAATGCATAGGTATCCTTTATCTTTCCATTCAATCAACCCTCAACCCTGCGACTTTCAAAAGGACACCATAGATGAGATGTGGGTATGATTCACAATTTCCTGGTTTACTTATATAGTGGATTTCTTCATGTTGAGTTCTGATCTGCGATGATTATTCTTGCAAGAGATTTATGCCCAATCTTTGATAGTGGTATCCATAGATATCCTACTGTACTTCTTTTCTTAAGCTTAAGCTGGATATTCTAGTGGAAAAAAGTCTAGCAGCACCAAAACTGGAAATCAGTGTGGAAACATCATTCACAATACCATCATTTAACGTAGCTATGGAAACCATGGCCTATTTATACATGATAACAATTATAAAAATGATGATTTACCTATCAATAAATGGTGATGTTCCATAGCTAGGTTTTTTCATAACCAGAGGGTACCCTCCAAAAACGCAAAACGGCCCCGCCTTGCCGGAGGATTTCAAAGAGGTCCTCGAAGTTGCTTTCTTCCGGCCTTGGCGGTGAATGAACGGTTTCTCACTATTAGCGAAAAAAAAAAACTCATACCCATATGCTCCATGTATGGTATATTTACCTACATTTGGGCGATTTTTAGGGCAAATGTATGCAAATGTTGGTAAATATTCCATACGTGGAGCATGGGATAGTATCCTATCCCTATTGGGAGTAGAGATGAGTAGAGTTTGAACCAGTACAATATCATCTCAATATATCCCAACATTCCACTATTGAAAATAAATCATGTTAGTAAAGCACTAGGAAATCATCTCCAATTTTGCAATTTTTATGGGTGCGATTCCAAGCATCAATTCATATGGGTGGTTTATGACATGTTTTTTGCCAACATTAGCTTCCACCACAGCTGCAGGTACACCAGCAACAGAGATGTGAACCAAAATCCCTATTTTTCCCAAGTTTCGGATGCTGGGGTCCCTTGCTGCGTCGCAGCAGCCGCTGGCTGCCTTGAATGAAACGTTTGGGCCAAAAATGGGGAGGTCACCGGGAAAACAAAGGAAAACTATAGACGTTTCGACTGAAAATCAATGAAACATCTGGATTTAAACCGATTTAACCATCAAAAACGTGGATGTCACCAACCGAAATTTGGATTTCACCAACCAAAAATGGGAAAGTTGATGAAAGTTCCCCATTTAGAAACCGAGAAATGATCATCAAAGGAGGAGTTCCGCATCATGTTATTTTCGTTCACCGCTTCGTCTGGCTTTAAGAGTTCAGGTGAGAAATCCACACAAAAACAGTTGTCAGCGGATTATATGGCAGTTCCTTTTTGGCATCGAAGTAGCAAAAGAGTCTTCCAGTTGTTCAAGTCATTTCAAGTCACTGTTGGCCTCGGGCTTTTCAAGATCAACCAGGCTGTGGTTTCTAGCAGCTTAAGAGACCGCATCTCTTGCGCAACCAAGGCCGGAGATCGAAACTTGGTGATGGCCATGTTGTTCTTCAAAGTATGACAAAGCATTTGAAGAGATCAGGTCAAGCAGCACGATCGCAGTAGAGCTATATTCATCTAGATTCACCAGGTGAAAATTCATAAAAATCCCACTTCATTAAATTATTGGCTATATCATGATATAATGGCTATAATCCCATTTATAGCCAATATTAATCCATAAAAATCCAATCTGAATATTGGCTATAATTATTGACTATAATTATTGACTAGTATAACCAACCCTTACACGTGTTACACGGTATCGGAATTCAAATGGATTTGGTAGCCCAGTTTTCACCAGTAGATTCCCGTTGGACCCAACATAAGAATGAATCCCAGGATTGTTGGAATCCCATTGGAGACAAGTTAAAGCCTATGAAACATCAATGGACGTCGATCAAAAACGTGATTAATACTATGAGATACTATGGTTTCACTTGGTGGCTAGCATATGAATCCCAATGGTTTCGATTTCGGATTATTAGTTCATATGTGATTTTCGTGGATTACATGGTCAATCTTTGATAGTCCACAAAAAAAAAAAAAAAAAAATTTTTACAGGATGTGGTTACCCTTTTGAAAATTAATATAAATATGTAAATTTTACATTATTTTTTTT